>OWIS01000008.1_pt1 | contig 89115 bp, 68 predicted proteins | sample 1732611 | NCBI WGS metagenome assembly OWIS01 (sample SAMN05065734, study PRJEB22554) | human gut metagenome | biome: ENVO:2100002; feature: ENVO:00000062; material: ENVO:00002003 | host: Homo sapiens | place: USA
GATAAACAAGGTTAAGTAGTTATAAAATTCCTTATATTTCAAATACACAGCTCCGCATCCTCATCATAAAATACAGTCATTGTGCCGCGTTAATCATGTCTATTAAACGCTGACACAGTTTCCCGATTTCGACGCAGGGAATACATTTCCAAAAAAAGGAGTTTTGGATGAAAAAATGGATTCTTGGAGCTGCAGCCGCCGCGCTGCTTCCCATTTTTGCTCAAGCAGATCAGCCGCGAGATGAATTTTTCTGGCTTTCTGAAATCAATAAAGTGAGCTGCATCATTAATACCGAAGAAGGCCTGCTTGAGAAGACAATGGGGGAGCGCATTGCCAAGGGCATCTCTGCCGTCATCGCCAACGGCAATAAAGAAAACGGTCCTCGGCCCAAGCAGGTCATCAAGTATGAGCCTTACCTGATTAAGGAAGTCGGCATGGATGCAACCATGCTGCATATCGGCCGCTCGAGTCAGGACATGCATGCCACCTACCGCACGGCCATCATTCGTGACAATACGCTCAAGCTTTCCGAGACGCTCACCAACGCAATGGAAGTTTTGAATACGCTCGCCAAAAACAATCAGGCAACGATCGTTCCGAACTACACCAACGGCGTAGCGGCTCAGCCCAATTCTTATGCGCACTACCTCATGGGCTATCAAGCAGCCTTCTCGCGCGATCTGGAAAAAATCCGCAACTTTTATCAACGCCTCAATTACTGTGCGATGGGCACCACCGTTCTGAACGGCACGAGCTGGCCGCTCGATCGTCAGCGCATGGCCGATTATCTGGGTTTCGCCGGGCCTGTACCCAATGCCTACGATGCCGGTCAGATGAAGTCCGTGGATGAACCCGTCGAACTGGCAGCCATTGCAACGAGCATTGCACTGCACGTGGGCACTTTCATTCAGGATGTTTCCGTTCAGTATGCGCAGCCCCGTCCCTGGATCCTGCTGCAGGAAGGCGGAGACAACACCTATGTTTCCTCTGCGATGCCGCAAAAGCGCAATCCCGGCTTGATGATCAACACGAGAGCTGCCGCGAGCGATGTGATCGGTCAGGCGCAGACAGTCATCCTCAAGGCCCACAACATCCCGCCCGGAATGAGTGACCCCAAGAGCGTTTCGGCCAATGCCAAACTCGCCAACGATACCTCCGCGCTTTTGAAGCAGTTCACGCGCGTCATCAAGGCGCTGCGCGTGAATCCCGAGCGTGCGCTTGAAGAGCTCAACAGCGACTGGACAGCGTCTCAGGAAGTTGCGGACGTTTTAATGCGCGAATATAAGCTCCCATTCCGCGTGGGTCATCATGTAGCGAGCCATATCGTCACCTATGCCCGAAACAACAACCTGTCGCCCGCCAACTTCCCGTATGAAGAGGTCAGGAAGATCTATGCAGAGGTCATCAAGAGTGAATATCCGCAAGGGAATCCAGTCTGCCCAATGAGCGAACAAGAGTTCCGCAACACGCTCAATCCCACCGCGATTGTTGCCAATCGCAAGACTGAAGGCGGTCCTCAGCCCGCAGAGCTGACTAAAGCACTGTCAACCGCAGATGCCGCGATTGCCGAGCAGCGCGAGTGGACGAAGCAAAACCGCCGGCACATTGATCAGAGCCTCGCTAAGCTCGATGCTGACTTCCAGAAACTCGTCGAGCAGAAATAACCGGCATCCTGAATGCGGCAGGGGGCCGCATTCAGCTTGGACGTTTTGCACCTCCCGGCGACATGGCGCACCCAATGAGGGGCGCTTCGCCGGGAGTTTGCAGATGGGCGTGTGACCCGCTTTAGCCTCTGCGTCCGGTGAGATACTCGTAAAGCCCCTCTTCCACGGGCGTTTCCAAACGCCAGTGCATCTCAAACGCCGATTGACCATTGGCAAGGCGAACGGGCTGCGGCGCTGCGGCAGCGTGCATTGCGCCAAGGAAATAAAACGCCTTGGCTTCATCGTCTTCCTTGCTGCGGCGTACAAATAAGAGTATTCGAATCGAAGCGTACTGACCTTTTTGCGTCATGCGCTGAGCATCCTGCGAATCAATCTGTCGATTGACTTTAGAGAGCGAAATCAGTTCTGCCGGCGAAATAAAACGGTCGGCATAAGCAATCGCGCCGGCCTGCTTCTCGTAATTGATGAATATGGGGAAGGTCTGCGTTTTCTCATCATAGAAATAGCCGCCGATATTGAGGGACGTGATATTGCGGTCCCAATCGAGCAGCCGGCAGACATCCTCATAGGTGTAGGTCGACCCGAGCAGCAAAAATGTGTCCTTCCAGCGATGACTTTCACGTGCGCGGCAGCGATTGAGCACAAAATCGGTGAGCGACTCCAAATGCCGGCGAAATGACGGTTCATCCGCAAGAGCGCAGACGAACTGTGGATTTACCCGCCAGCGGCGCATCCTCTTTCCGTCTTCGACATCATCGAGCGTTTCAATCACTTCACAGCCGGCATTTCGCTTGACGTCATTGGCCGTACGCTCAAACTTCGCGGTCATCACGCATTCCACATTGCGCAGATGCGCCGGCGAGGCTTTGAAGCTGTAGGGCGCCGCACTGAGTTTTTCGATCAGCGCCGCACGCAGGTCGGACCGCCCCTCAAGCACAGCCTGCAGCACCAAAGCTTCCGACGGCCTGAGCGCTGACCCCAAACGGTTCGAGCACCATCTCAAACGCTTGACTGCGGCATCCGACAAACGTTCTGAATAGTCGGGTTCATACTGCACCAAAAAATCGTAGTAGGACGACCCTTTCCGCAGCAGGAACTTGGAAGCATCGATTGACGCATGTTCCTCAAAATCAGCGAGCTCGGGTATCCGCCCAAGCTTATATTTCAGAAGTTTGTAGGCATCCAGAAGCAGTCGAACGGAATTCAGGGACGCGCTGTCAATTGCCCGATAAATACGGCTGCGGGCCACCTCGTCAAAGTGGATGGAGGAAGCCCCCGGAATGCGCTCAGCCCCCGTCGTCACGAAGCGGCGGAGCTTTTCTTTCGAATACGAGCGATCATCCGAAAGCGCGGTCGCAATGAGATAGTTTTTCTCATAGTTTCCGATAAAGTCGAGCACAATCACATATTCCTTGTCGGCGGCACGGCGCAGCCCGCGGCCGAGCTGCTGCACAAACACAATTGCACTTTCCGTGCGGCGCAGCATCAGAATTTGGTTGACCTCAGGAATATCCACTCCCTCGTTAAAAATATCCACCGTAGCAATATATTCGAGCCGATTGGGGCCCATGCCGTGCGTGAGCCGCTCAATCACTGCTTCGCGCTCGTCCTGAGCGGTTTGACCGTCAAGCGCAATCGTCGGATGCCCTGCACGCGTGAAAGCGGCCGCAGCGGCGCGAGCTTCTTCGAGACTGCCCGCAAAAATTAAGCCTTTCACGCGGTCACCGCAGGAGCCGAAATACTCCGCCTGATGGATAACGTGCTCGATGCGCTCAGGCCAATTCGGATTTGTGAAATCCGGCAGCTGACCTGCTCCTTCGCCCGTCTCGTCTTCCGTTCCGGCAGAGAGCCCAAAGTAATGAAAGGGTGTTAAGAGATTCTCTTCAAGGGCTTCGGAGAGACGAATCTCATGCGCAATGACATGGTCAAAGAGTTTGAAAATATCAAAGCCGTCCGTTCGCTCCGGACTGCCCGTCATCCCAAGCCAGAAGGCTGGTTTAAACCAATTCATGATGCGCTGATAGCTTGGCGCGCCTGCTCGGTGCACTTCATCAATGATGATGAAGGCAAAGGCATCTTTAGGAAACGCCTGGAGCACCGCCGTCTTGGCAAGCGTCTGCATCGTGGCAAACACAAAGTCGCATCCCGACGCTTTTTCATTTCCCGAAAGCAGCCCGAAGGAACCAGCGGCATCGCCCAAAACAATGCGGAAACTCTTCAAAGCCTGCCGCGCAATTTGCTCTCGGTGAACAATGAAGAGCATGCGAAAGCGCTGCGAATGTCTGCATTCTCGGTCTCTAGGAGCGTCTTCTGAATGGGTACGCTGCAATTGAGCGATGGCATCGCGCACCGCAAAGGCAGCTGCAAAGGTTTTGCCCGTACCGGTAGCAGAAATCAGCAGTGCGCGCTCAGCCCCATTGCTTCTGAGTGCTTTAAGCCGAGCGAGAAAAGCCTGCTGCATGGAATTGGGCTCCGCGCAGCCCGGCTTAATCGTTGGCTGAGCATTGACTGCTGCCTTGCGGGCTTCGAGCTGAGCAGCGCCGAGCTGACGATATTCCCCTTCATACGCTTCCAGTTCCAGCGCAGCATCGCGGGATGCGGCATCGGACCAAAGCGCATCAAATTCGGCGAGGATCGACTGAGCGAGCTCACCTCTTTCGCAGGCAACGATGCGCGTGTTCCATTCGCGGTTGGTCGTGAGCGCCGAAAGCGTCAAATTGGAGCTGCCGATGATGATCCGCAGAAGGTTATTGGAGCTGTGAAAGATATAGCCTTTGGTGTGAAACCCTGCCGCCCCCTGCGTGCGAAAAATTCGGACCTCTAAATTGGGCAGTGCGAGGAGCTGCCGCAATGCGCCGGGTTCAGTGAAATAGAGATAATCGGTCGTTAGAATGCGCCCATGCACACCCTTGGCCGCAAGACGCTGCAGCGTCAGAAGGAGCGGCGCAATGCCGGACTTCGTGATAAAGGCAACGCTGATAGAAAAGGACTGGGCATGGCTAAGCTCTTCGTCAATCGCCGTCAGTATTTTTAAATGACGAACCGGATCGTTGGCAAGAAGCGTTGTCCGCAGTCCGGCTTCCGAAGGGATAGCCGCATCGGCAAATGAAGTGGCCAGACTCTTTTGGAGATTATCCGAAGAATTCTCAAGGAATAAGCTGTCTTTATCCCTATGAGCAGCTAAAGGGAAAGCTTCGAAGTTCATGGCAGCATACGACCAAATGGGATGAATTCGAAGCAGCATAGCAGCCGGCCGACGACCCTGCGGTGCGCCGATGCCTTTTCTCTTTAGGAATCCATGGCGGCAATCCCGTTGTTTCTTCTCCACATCTCCCAAAACAGAGCGGCCGGTCAGGGGGGCTGCGCGGACATCACGCTCACAGCTCCCCTTCATCAGCGGCAAAAGCCGCCGAAGCATCCTCTGTCAGGCGCTGCGGCGGCTTTCTTTGTCGGGCTCGATTCAGATAGATGTATTAATCCACGACGCCCGCCTGAAGATGCTGCAGATCACGAACCTTTTCGGAGAGTTCGCTGCGGCGGATACCTTCGGCAGCGGCCAGGCCGCCGGCCATTGTCGTGTAATACGTCGTCTGTTCGGCGAGGCAGACCTGCCGAATGGCACGGGCGTCGTCGAGCTCGTTCTCATGCTCGGCCACCGACATCACGACAAGGTTGATTTCCTTATTCTTGATGAGGTCGATGACGTTGGGACGGCCTTCATGCACACGGCTCACGCTGCGGCAGGGAATGCCGGCGGCTTGAATAACCTTGGCCGTACCTGCTGTGGCAATCAGTTTGAAGCCGGCGTGATGAAGTTCGTGGGCTGCGATCGTCACCTTGGGCTTATCGCTGTCGCGCACGGAGAGGAAGCACAGCCCCGAAGACGGCAGCTTAGAAGCCGCGGCAAGCTGACTCTTGCGAAGCGCTTCGCCGAAGTCGCTGCCGATGCCCATCACTTCGCCCGTGGAGCGCATTTCCGGCCCAAGAACCGGGTCGACCCCCATGAACTTCGCAAATGGGAAGACCGCTTCCTTGACGGAGAAGTACTTCGGCGCCTTCTCGAGCTCTTCAACCGTCAGTCCCTGATCGGCGATCTTGTCGCCCACCATGCAGCGCACGGCAATCTTGGCGAGCTGATGGCCCGTTGCTTTGGAAACAAAGGGCACGGTACGCGATGCGCGGGGATTGACTTCGAGCACGTACACCACAGGTTCTTCGGTGTGGGCATTCTTAACGGCAAACTGCACGTTCATGAGGCCAACCACTTTGAGCGCCTTGGCGAGTTCGCGGGTTTCGCGGCGAATTTCCGCAACGAGCGACGGCGCGAGACTATAGGGCGGCAGCGAGCAGGCCGAATCGCCGGAGTGTACGCCGGCTTGTTCAATATGCTCCATGACGCCGGCAACAGCTACGACGTCTCCGTCGCAGACCGCATCCACGTCCATTTCAACCGCGTCGTCAAGGAACCGGTCGAGGAGCACCGGTTCTTCCGGGCTTACCTTCACAGCTTCGCGCATGTATTTGACGAGGCGCTCGGGCGTATGCACGATTTCCATCGCACGGCCGCCGAGAACGTAGCTCGGACGAACGACAATCGGGTAACCGATTTCTTCGGCCTTGGCAAGCGCTTCTTCTTCCGTGTGCGCAATACGGTTGGGCGGCTGAAGCAGACCGAGCTGATTGATGAGCTTCTGGAAGCGTTCGCGGTCTTCCGCGCAGTCGATCGCGTCGGGCGTCGTGCCGATGATGGGCACGCCGTGGGCTTCGAGTGCACGGCAGATTTTGAGCGGCGTCTGACCGCCGTACTGCACAATCACGCCCTGGGGCTTCTCAATTTCACAAATGGCGAGCACGTCTTCGAGCGTCACCGGTTCGAAATAGAGACGATCGGAGGTGTCGTAGTCGGTGGAGACCGTTTCCGGATTGCAGTTCACCATGATTGACTCCCACCCGTCCTCGTGAAGCGCCATGGAGGCATGCACGCAGCAGTAGTCGAATTCAATGCCCTGACCAATGCGGTTGGGACCGCCGCCCAGCACGATCACCTTTTTCTTGTCAGTAGGATCAGCTTCGCTGATGCGGCTTCGTTCATAGGTTGAATAGAGGTACGCCGTGGTGGTGGCAAATTCCGCTGCGCAGGTATCTACCCGCTTATAAACGGGTTCGACGCCGAGCACTCGGCGAGCTTCACGCACTTCATTTTCGTGGCAGTCTGCCAGCAGCTTGGCGATGCGCTTGTCGGAGAACCCGCGGCTCTTCAATGCCCAGAAGTCGTCGACATCGAGTTCATTGAGATTGTGGCCGGCAATAGACGCTTCCACTTTCACCAGGTCGTCAATTTGACGCAGGAACCAGGGATCAATCTTTGAAAGCTCGAAGATTTCTCCCACCGTCATGCCAATGCGGAAGCCGTCGGCCACATAGAAAATGCGTTCCGGTCCGGGTTCGGCAATTTCGCACAGAATCTTCGAACGGTCGGTCGTAATGGGATCGAGACCGCACTTGCCGGTTTCGAGACCGCGGAGCGCCTTCTGCAGAGATTCTTCGAACGTACGGCCGATGGCCATGACTTCGCCCACCGACTTCATCTGCGTGGTGAGGCGATCGTCGGCAGCGGGGAATTTCTCGAAAGCAAAGCGCGGCACCTTGGTGACCACGTAGTCAATGGCAGGCTCAAACGACGCCGGGGTCTTGCCGCCCGTCATTTCGTTCTTTAGTTCGTCAAGCGTATAACCCACGGCGAGCTTCGCAGCGATCTTCGCAATCGGGAAGCCCGTAGCCTTTGAGGCCAGAGCAGACGAACGCGAAACACGAGGATTCATTTCGATGACGATCATGCGGCCGTTTTGCGGGTTAACCGCAAACTGGACGTTCGAACCGCCCGTATCCACGCCGATCGCACGAAGCACCGCCATCGAGGCATCGCGCATCGCCTGATATTCCTTGTCGGTGAGCGTCTGGGCGGGGGCGACCGTAATGGAGTCGCCGGTATGAACGCCCATCGGATCCAGGTTTTCGATCGAGCAGACGATGATGCAGTTGTCCGACTTGTCGCGGACCACCTCCATCTCGTACTCCTTCCAGCCGAGAAGCGACTCTTCAATGAGCACTTCCGAGGTGGGCGACAATTCAAGACCGCGCGAAACGATCTCGAGGAACTCGTCCATGTTGTAGGCAATGCCGCCGCCCGTGCCGCCCAGCGTGAAGCTTGGACGGATCACCGCCGGGAAACCGACGGTCTTCTGAATCGCCAGCGCTTCCTCGAGCGTATGCGCAGCGCCCGAGCGCGCGCTTTCAAGACCGATTTCGGTCATCAGCTTCTTGAAACGTTCGCGGTCTTCGGCTTTGTCGATGGCTTCCGGAGTGGCGCCGATCAGTTCAACGCCCCAGCGGCGGAGGACGCCGTGGTGAACGAGATCCATTGCGCAGTTGAGCGCCGTCTGGCCGCCCATCGTCGGCAGGATCGCATCCGGACGTTCTTTTTCGATGATGCGCGCCACCGTTTCCCAAGTGATCGGTTCGATGTAGGTCGCATCCGCCGTCTTCGGATCGGTCATGATGGTCGCGGGATTGGAGTTCACGAGAATAACGCGATACCCCTCTTCGCGCAGCACGCGGCAGGCCTGCACGCCCGAATAGTCGAATTCACATGCCTGACCGATGATGATCGGACCGGCACCGATGATAAGAATAGATTGAATGTCTGTACGCTTCGCCATGATTCGCTTCTGGTTCGTTTGTTCTGTGCTTTGTCGACTTCGCTGGGCCCATCAGCCGGCACGTCGGCCGGCGAGGCTCTTCGCAAACTTTTCGAAGAGCACGTCAATATCGTGCGGACCGGGACTCGCTTCCGGATGTCCCTGGAAGCAGAATGCGGGCTGTCCAATGAGCTCAAAGCCCTGCAGACTGCCGTCAAAGAGAGAGCGGTGCGTGGCCCGGGCATTGGCCGGCAGCGTATCGGCATCCACCGCAAAACCGTGATTCTGGCTCGTGATGTAGACGCGCTTCGTTTCAACGTTTTCCACCGGGTGATTGGCACCGTGATGGCCGAACTTCATCTTGAGGGTCTTCGCACCGACGGCGAGCCCCATAATTTGATGACCGAGGCAGATGCCGAAAAGCGGAAGCTTGGCCGCGATGGCCTTCTGCGCCACCTCAATGGCGTATGTGCAGGGCGCAGGATCGCCGGGACCGTTCGAAAGGAAGATGCCGTCGGGCTGATGCTTCATCGCTTCTTCAAAGGGCGTCTGAGCCGGCACGACCGTCACACGGATGCCGCGATCCGCAAGGAGACGCAGAATATTGGTCTTGATGCCGAAGTCATAGGCAACGACGTGATACGGGAAAACCGCTGCGCGGCGGAACCCGGCAGGCTCGCCCTCGCGCGAAGGCTCCCAGCTGCCGTCCGTCCAGTCATAGACATGATCGGTCGTCACGGTCTTTGCGAGATCCTGACCGGCCATTGAACCCCAGCTGCGGGCAGCTTCGAGCGCCTGCTGCAGATCCTCATCGGTGAGCTCATCGCCCATCTCCTTGGCGATGATCGCGCCGGCCTGAGCACCGGTCGTACGCAGATGAATGGTCAGCGCACGCGTATCGATGCCGCAGATCGCCTTCACGCCGGCATCCTTCAAAGCTTCCGGGAGACTTTGACGAGCGCGCCAATTGCTCGGCACATCAGCAGCCGCCTTGACAATCAAACCCGCAGCGTGAATGGCATTGCTTTCCATGTCCTCGGGATTAACGCCGACATTGCCGATGTGCGCGCAGGTAAGCGTCACGAGCTGGCCCGTGTAGGAGGGATCCGTGAGGATTTCCTGATAACCCGTCATCGAGGTGTTGAAGACAACTTCGCCAACCGTAAGACCTGCCGCACCGGTACTTTCACCCTGAAAGACCGTGCCGTCGGCCAGTACGAGCGCCGCTTGAGGTCGAGTTTTCGCAATAAGTGCCACGATGGATACCCTTCCGTTTTGTGTTCTGTTTCTTGATGCTGCGGCTGAGCGGGATCGGTAAATCAAAGCTTGGGGAGAGGTGCATTCGAAGGCTGGTTCGAGGACCGCAATAAGTTCAGTCCTCAAGGCCGCTTTCGAATGCTCCTCCCGGTCTGTATCCGCCATCCATTTTTTTCGGAAAGGGATAAACAGAGTCTGAAAGAAACCGGCATGCACCGAATAGTGTCTCTTAGGCACCAATGATGCGTGGCTGCAAGCACACTCCGACCGCAGTACGGCGGAAAGTCTATCCATGACCTGTTTGCGCTCGCCTCTGCTCATCTAGGTAAATTACCTTCCCCAACCCCGACCTTATCAACCACTCTCAATGTGTCGATCATTTGTCGACCAATTGGTTGAAATTCAAGTGATTTGGTTGTTCGATTCGCTTCTTTTTCAACGTTGGTCGGCCAGAAAACAGGAGCTGCAGCAGGTTTGAAAACCCCGTCTGAAATGTCTTTCAGTACCTGCTTTTTGCCTTTGAATACAGATTTGAATCCCAAAAAGAAGGCCGGCGCACCCTTTTGCGATGCTCCGGCCTTTTTAGCCTTGATCGTTTTATTCGTATGGAGAATTTCAGCGTTTAAGCGGATTCAATCCCACGCCGTCCTGACCGCGCTCAGGCACCTGCTGCATGCCGCCCCCTAATTTCATCATCTTCTCCAGGTCCGTTTCGGGCTTCTCACCCACGTCATCCTTGGGAATTGCCTTGAGGCCGCCTGCCGCGAGCGTCATCTCGATTTGCTGCGTCAGCGCGTCATGGACTTCATTGCCCGCCGGGATCTGCTTTCTCAAACGATCGAAAAGCACGGCCGCATGAGCATAGTCGCCGCGTTCAAAGGCGGCTGCCGCACCGATCATCAAACCTTTCTGGTGCCAAGGATCGACTGCGAGCGCCTTCTCTGCCATCTCACCGGCCTTCAGAAGATCAGACGGATTAAGTGCAATGGTCAAGTCGGCGAGCTCAGCCCAGGCGTTGGCGTTTTTCGGCGCAAGCCGCACCACGTTTTCAAAGGCGATCGCCGCCTGACTTAAGTTTCCAGTCGCGTTGTACTGCTCAGCCAGAAGCTCCCACGCTTCAAGATTGTCCTTGTTGCTCTGAACGGCTTTTTCAAGCGAAGCCATTGTGCCCTGCATGTCGCGCTCAGACTTCGCCGCCTGCGCAGCCAAGCGAACCTGTTCGACAGCACGCTCATCAAGCGCAGAAAAGTCGCCGTACCAAAGATAAGCACCCACCGCTGTCGCCGGAATCATCACCGCAACCGCCGCTGTCGTAATGAGCGACGTGCGGGCATTGTCCGCGTCTTTGCGCACCTGCGACGGATCGGCAGAATCCTTCGTTTCCTCCGTCTCCTCGAGTACGCGGAGCGCAAGCTCGTCCTCTCGCTCTGCAAATGCAGCCTGCGTCAGACGGCCGGCCGCTTTCTGTTCAACAAGATGGGCATACTCTTCGCGAAGTCCCGCAAGATTATCAGCCGTACGCGCTTCTTCAGCACGGCCGCCCTTGGAGTGACCGAGCAGCGCCCAAGCAAAGGCACCCACAACGCCCGCCGTCAGGACGAGCGCAAAAATGCAGAAGATCACTTCGTATTTCATTCTGATGCTCCGCGAGTTTGAACGCCATGCTTGAGCGAACTTTGCCGGGCAGCGAAGCCGCCGTCGACATATTCGACTTCACCTCTGAGGAAAGCCTTGGCGCAGGCGAGCGACTCTGCAGATGCAGCAAGCCTGCGGGCTTTCGCATCTTCTCGGCGGATGCGCACTATGCGCACCATGCCCCAGAAGGCCAGAAATACGAATGCAATCGGCCCGAGCCACAAAAGCCAGGTCTTGGCCTTAAAGGGCGGCTTAAAGAGAACATAGTCGCCGTAGCGCTCGACCATGAAAGCCACCACTTCGTCATCTGTACGGCCGGCTTTAACCTGCTCGGCCACTTCTCGGCGCAGATCTACTGCCAGCTGAGCATTCGATTCTGCAATGGTTTCGTTGGCACAAACCAGACACCGAAGCTGAGACGCAATGTTGTGCACCCGAGGATTGGCTGCCGGATCAAACTCAGAGGGCTTGGCTTCGGCCGTTTTCAGGTTAGCAAAGGCATCGGCCGAATTTTCAACGGTCCCCAGTGAGGGCGCTGAGTCCAGGAAAGCTGCTGCCGCTTTGGATTTTTCGGTAGCCGTGACGGATCCCATGAGCGGCTCTGCCGCATAGCTTGATGCCGGCGCAGCAAGCATCGCCAAAACGCAGCATGCCGCAGCGGTGCCGGCTGCTGAAACTGCAGCGCGCCTGCCCATTTCACGCAGCTGAGGCGCTCTGGCCGAACGCGTTGCCATTGCGAGGAGTCCGCCCAGCGCCATGAAGAGCGTACCGATCCAGATGAGCGTCACAAAAGGCTTCACATAAGCGCGCACCACCCAGCCTTCCCCGTCAGGGGTAGGCGAAGCAAGCGACACGTAGATGTCTTCGGTCAGTCGATGAAGAATGGCCGCCTCCGTCATCGTCATGTTCTGCACGGCGTCGTAGTTTCGTTTTTCCGGGAAAAGCTGCTCGAATTCTTTGCCCTGATCATTGACGATCGTCAGTACGCCTTTAGCGGCCGTGTAATTGGGCCCGCGGTATTCGCTCCAGCCGTCATAGCGAAGCGTAACGTCGCGCACCTGCACAGTCTGACCCGGCTGCATAGCTGCCCCTCGCTCCACCTGATAAATCCCGTTGGCAGCCGCGCCGAATATGAGCAGCGCAAGCCCCAGATGGGCAATATGCATGCCCCACCAGGGAAGCGTCTGGCCGAACATACTGCGTTTTTGCGCACGGGCCGTACGGGCGTAGCGCACCCAGTCGGCAGCGGCGCCGAAGACAATCCAATAAGCGAGGAATGCAGCAAGCGCCATCACGGTCGACCAGGCCCCCAGAAGAACCGGCGTGAGGAGACCCAAAACAAGCGCTAGAGCAAGCGGCAGTCCCAGCAGACGCCCCATGCGGTCAAGGCTTTGCGACTTCCAAGCACAGACAGCACCCACCGGCACAAGGAATGCAAGCGGCACCATCGCGCTGCCGAAAACGCTCTCAAAGTAGGGCCCGCCCACAGTGATGCGCCCGCCTCCGACCGCATCGAGGAAAAGCGGATAAAGCGTGCCTAAGAGCACAATCGCCATACCGGCGACGAGGAGCAGATTGTTCCCCATGAGGAGCGATTCGCGTGACAGTCCCGAGAAGGACGCCGCCGATGCAACCGAGCCGGCCCGCCAGGCAAAAAGCAGGAAAGACACGCCGATCACAATCACGAGGAAGATAAGAATGAACATGCCTCGGGCCGGGTCCGATGCAAAAGCATGAACACTCGTCAGAACGCCCGAACGCACGAGGAACGTGCCCAAAAGCGAAAGTGAAAAAGTCAGAATGGCGAGGAAAACCGTCCAAATCTTAAAGGCTCCCCGCTTCTCGGTCACCGCGAGACTGTGCATCAATGCCGTGCCGGTCAGCCACGGCATCAGTGAAGCATTTTCCACCGGATCCCAGGCCCACCAGCCGCCCCAGCCAAGCTCGTAGTAGCTCCAGTAAGAGCCGAGGCTGATGCCGAGCGTCAGGAGCACCCATGAAGCCGTTGTCCACGGACGCATCCACCGCGCCCAAGCGACGTCCAGACGGCCGCCCAGCAGTGCCGCAACGGCAAAAGCAAAAGGAACGGCAAAGCCCACATAACCTAAGTAAAGGAGCGGCGGATGGAAGATCATCCCCGGGTCCTGCAGCAGGGGATTGAGGTCCGCACCGGCCTCGGCCGGCGGAAAGAGCCGCAGGAACGGATTCGAAGTGGTGAGGATAAAGAGGTACAGCCCGAAGGTGATGATGAAGAGCGTGCCGAGAATGCGCGCCAGCACGCGTTCAGGCAGATGACGGGCTGAAAGCGCAACCGCAAAAATCCACCACGCGAGCGTCGTCACCCAAAAGAGGATCGAGCCTTCGTGCGAACCCCACACAGCCGCGAGCTTGTAGTACCACGGGAGCGCAATATTGGAGTTGCGGGCGACATTCAGAATGGAAAAATCACTTTCGACAAAGCCCCAGGCCAGAGCGCCGATCGCAATGGTTGCCAGAACGGCAAGAACGGCAGCGGCAGCCATGCCGACGCGCATCCAGCTTCTGCTCGCTAATTCGGCGCCGGCAAGGGTCAGCACACCGCCGACGGCGCTCACCATGAGCGCCAATATAAGGGCATACTGCCCAATTTCTGCTGTCACAGGATGGTCTCCTTCTTGAGGCCGATTGAGGTGCTCTCACGAGCCTGCGGACCTTCTTTTGCTTTCGGGGTCCTTGCCGCTGCGTCCGGGCATTTGTCTTTGCGCAGCATGTACGAAAAACGCCGCCCGCTGACCCTTCTCACCCGAAAACACCCAGGGAGAACGGCACGAGCGGCGTTTTCGCCGCAGAACGCGATCCAGCCAAAAGCCGGCCGCGATCTCCTGAATCAGGATTACTTGGCGTCCTTCACTTCAGCGCGCAGAACCTGTTCATGAATGAAGGCCTGAACCTTGCGCTGCAGAAGAATATGACGGAGCTCTTCCTTGCGGGCTTCATACTTCGGGTAGAGCTCAGCCGGACGAACATCCTCAACCTTCACCACATGGAAACCAGCCGGGGACTGCACCGGAACCTTATCCATTTCGCCCTTCTTGAGGCCCATGATGGCGCTCGAGAGCTGGCCGGTAAAGACCGAAGCAGAGGTCCAATCGAGAATGCCGCCGCGGTCCTTGCTTTCTTCGTCCAGAGACTTTTCAGCAGCGATCTTCGCAAAGGATGCACCCTTATTGATCTGATCGATGATCTGCTTGGCTTCGTCCTGCGTCTTCACGAGAATGTGACGGACGCGGTATTCGGTCTTGCCCCAGCGATCGCTTTCCTTCTGGTATTCGTCCTTGAGTTCCTTTTCGGTAACCGGATTCTTCTTGACGTACTCATTGACGGCATGCTTCATCAGAACCATGTCGGTCATGCGTTCGATGTCATCCTTGACGGCCTGCTGCTTGTCGAGGCCTTCCTTCTTCGCGTACTGGCTCATCACCTTGTACTCGATGACCATCTGGCGCACCTGATCCTCAATCTGAGGATTCGCAATGGCGGCATGAGGATTGGGATTATTCGAGATGGCTTCCGTTGCAACGGCCTCCTGCTGTCCCTTGGTCACGAGGTCGCCATTGACCGTGAAGTCCTTGAATTCAGCCATGGCGGCGCCGGAGGCGACGACGAGAGCAAGCGCGGCGGCAATGGTGGTCTTCATCATTTTTTATGAATCCTCTTTTGTTGGGTCTGTTCATGCCTGGGACGGAGCTTCAAAAATTGGAAGCTGCCGTCGGTCTGCGGCAATTGGATGAAGGCATTCTGCGCGGGAAAAATTTCCCGAACCTTACAGGAATGACCGTCAAGGCTATGAAATACGCCGATTTCGGGTTCTCCCGTATATGAAAACAGCTGCTGAAACGACTTTTTCTCATATAGGCATCACTGAACACCTGCCGAAACCCGCTCTCCCAAAGCGATCTGCCGCAGCCCTTCATACCTTCAAACACCCTGCGGCAGAAGTCTCAAGCCGTCAGGCAATACCGCAATGAACCGTCAGATCTTCCGTCAGACCGATCCCGCCGTGCATAGACTCCATTTCATCCGCACGGCGACCGCTCGATATTCGAACGTTCGACCCATATCAAAAAAGAGAGAGGAACCAACACTATGAAACGCCGCGACATCGCACTGGCAGCCGCACTGCTGCCTTTTGCCTCCATTTTTGCGGGCAGCAACGCTTTTGCCGCTGATGCCGGGAATCTCAAGAAACTCCGCGTCGGCGTCACTGCCGGCCCGGCAGCCGAAATTCTCGAACAAGTCGTGCCGCTCGCTAAAGCCAAAGGTCTCGACATTCAGATCTTTGAATTCCAAGACTACATTCAGCCCAATGCAGCCCTCGATTCGGGTGATCTTGACGCCAATATCTTTCAGACCATTCCGTTCATGGAGCAGACCATCAAAGACCGCGGCTACCACCTGAGCGTCGCCGGCAAAGGGTTCACGCTGCCGATGGCCTTCTATTCGAAGAAAGTGAAAAGTTTTGCCCAAGCACCTAAGGGCGCCACGGTCGGCATCCCGAACGACCCAGCCATGGGCGGGCGCGCCCTTTTCCTGCTCGAAAAGGGCGGTGTTATTAAGCTGCGCAAGGGTGTGGGCTACACGCCTTCAGTGCTCGATATCATTGAAAATCCCAAAGATCTCAAGTTCGTTGAACTCGAAGCCGCTCAGCTGCCGCATTCGCTCAATGACCTGACGATTTCGGCCGTTAACGGCAACTATGCCTATGTTGCCAACCTCAATCCCACGCGTGACGGCATTCTGGTCGAAGATGCCGACGGTCCGTACGTCTGCAACATCGTTGTCAATACAAAGGATCTAGGGAAACCCTGGGTGAAGCAGCTCGTTGAAGCCTATCAGCAGCCGCAGATTGCCGCTTGGATCAAGGATAAGTACAAGGGCATTGTCATTCCCGGCTTCTGAGCAACATAAACGCATCCGCTTTTCAAATGGATTAGCGGGCATCTCGGCAAAATCGGCCGCCTCTTTGAGCACGAGAGGCGGCCGATTGATTTCATTGGCTTCAGACTCAGCGCCAATTGCCGAGCACTGCGGTAATCAGATTGGCCCACGTGTCGTAAAGCGTAATCACCGCACCTTCATCAAAATCGACAGCGGGTTTCAGAGCGCTCGAAGAGAGTGCGCCGCCGACGAGGAAGTACCCGCCTTTGCCGCCCTGCTCCTGCACACGGCGAATGAGGAGCGTACCGTCGTCAGAATAGTCGCAGTTCCATGTCGGCAGCACTTTGCTGCACCCGCGGGCCCGCCGAGCGCAGACGGTAAGCAGCTGAGTGGTTGACGCCTCGGGCTGATAGTCGATAGCTTCGCCCACAATGCGCTTTCGGCATTCCACCCCAAAACTCATGGCAGCGCCCTGTGCGCGCGTGAGCGCCTCGGCGGTCAGGTCACGATTGATCTCTCCGGTTTCGCCGCGTACCTCTACTTCCATCCAGGCGTGAGAAGGCACAATGTTGCGGCCTTCGCCGGCATGAAGCTGACCCACATTAACGCGCGTCATGCCGTCTGCATGCCGCGGCAGCGCCATAATGGCGAGCGAGGCTGCCGCTCCTGCCAAGAGCGCATTGCGGCCGGTCTGCGGGTGCGAACCGGCATGCGACGCACGGCCAGTGAATTCAAAGTCAATCTTGGTAGTGGAGAGAAGCCGGCGCGGAGCAGCAACAACGGTGCCGAGTTCAAGTTCGGGCGCGATATGCCCGCAGATAATCATGTCAACGTCGTCGAGCACGCCGGCCTGAAGAATCGGATAGGCGCCGCGGGAACCTTCTTCTGCCGGCTGACAGATAAAGCGGATGCGGCCGCAGAGCCGTTCGGCATTGGCATGAATGAATTTAGCGAGTCCGATGGCGGCCGCCTGATGTCCGTCATGGCCGCAGGCATGCATCACACCGCGGCGAATGGACGAGAAGCCCTCCCGGTAAGGCAAATGCGCGAGCGATTCGGGCTCCTCAACTGCTATGCCGTCGAGCTCGACGCGAATGGCCAGCGTACGGCCCGGGCGCCCCGTGTCCCATTCAGCAATAAGACCGGGATAATCGCCCATGCGGCGCATCAGTCCGGCAGGAACACCGTTCTGCATGGCAAAAAGCCGGCCTTTTTCAACTTCCGCGGCATCGCGCCCACGCACGAACTGCGGTGAAATGAAGTCCGGACCATAGGTAATCTTGAAGCCTTCCGTCTCAAAAGCTTGCGCCAGACGCGCCGTTGAGATGAATTCCGCCCAGCCGATCTCAGCGGTGCGGTGAATCTCACGGCGAAGCGCCATCAATGCGGCTGGATCCACGGGATCCTGCCAGCCAGGGAGCAGATGCGGCCGATCTGGAGCCGCCGCGGTACGCATCGCGAGTGTCTCGGCCTGCGGGACACTCCTTAAAGAAGAAGTCCCAACCGCGGCAGCCGAGCGTTTCCGCGGAGCGTTTTTCAGAATACTTTTATTTTTTTCGGGCGAGGCGGTGGATGTCATTTTTATGTGTTGGGAAATATCGACGCCGCGCCGAGTCGCGTCTTAGTCGAGAGAGTTAGGTGCTTATGCGTATTTTCTAGGTCCTTATTCTACGCTGTCGAACGAATTCTTCCAACACATTTTTTTAACTGAACGCCTGGCCAGGCAATGCGAAATTCCCTGTATGACAATGAGATAAGGTCATCATCCATCGCCAGCGAAAGTAAACATAAGCTCAGCAAAAATACGCAAATCCCGCAAAATGTGCGCAGGGTTGCATAGATGACAGGTCTTTCGCATGAAGACCGCTCTCTAAACCTTAGGTGCTCAAGGTTCGACGTTGCCCACCGTGAACGATCGAGCTGTCAGCGAGCCGCGCCGAGACTCCTTCATTTTGAGTTCCCATACTCGGCCTTCAGGCAGATCTTTGGGCGTCATAAAGCGCTTCACAGACTGCCCGCGGGCATCTGGGCGCGCCCCTCGCACAATAGTGTCCACCATTTCCAGAACGGGTTCGGGCAGCTGAGCTGAAAGCGTGAGCTCTGTCTCGGGAAGCTTGCCGCCCGAGCGGCGGGCTTCAAGAACGCCTGAAGCCGAAGTTTTCTGGGCACCCTTGGGCCCGGATCTGAAGCCGAACTCCGTGAGTTCAAAATGCATCGGACCGGCAGCATCGAGCGTTTCCTCAATGCTTTCGTCGTCAACTGCGCCGAAAAGCTTGAATGGAACATCAGCCGCCTTCATCTTCATGCGGAAGTCTTCAGCATTCAGATGGCGCTCTAAATCTCCCTTGTGGTTCGTCACTTTAAGCGTCGCTTTTTGAGCAAAAGCGCTGTAGCTGCCGTCAAGGGCCTCTGCCGGAGTCGGATCCTGATGCGCCTGAGCAGAGAACTTCCGCATCAAGACCTTAAAGATCCCGCGCCAGTCACCCGAAGAGAAATCCAGTTCGTCGGCTTTAAGTTCCGCTTTTTCCACATACCAGAGCGCTCGCTCCGATGTTTGGCTGTCATCGGCCGCATCAGCAGGGAGTGTCTCATCCTTCACGTCAGCTTTGGGCAGCGCCGTCGCCGGCTCCGTTTTGAGGGCGATGCCGTCAAAGGATGCACGCGTGAGCCGGACTTCAGAGATATTAGCTGCCGGATCCGTAAGACTCACCAACAGCGCTGGGGCCGTGCAGACTGTAGAGAGAGACCCCTGCTTAGGGAGCTTTAATGCGCACTCCACGGGCTTTGGGGCGGCAAGACGCCAAGAAATGGGGCCTACGCCGGGTTTCACAAAATTGAGCCGCATGTCAAAGGGCGCAGCGCTTGCCGCAATCTTCAGCGCGGCATCGAAAACCGAGCGGCTCCAGCGAATGGTAAGACGCGGATGGGTGCCTTCGAGCATTTTGAGCAGCTTGGCACTGCCCGTCGTTGCATTGAGGACAAAAATATCGCCTGTCAAGCCAAAGGGACCAAAGTTGGCCGTGACGTCAAAGTCAAGCGTGAGCGGCGGAGCTGAAGGGTTGTCGGAATATAGACTCGAAGCAATGGTGAAGTGAACGCGGTCTCTTCGGCTGAAGATACCGTCATCCATCTGATCGCCCACCGCGAGCACGCCTTCGGCCAAAGCCCCCGGCGTGAGCAGACTCCCCATAAATTCGTCATACTGAGCTTTCTGCCAGCCAATGAAAGCTGCCTCAGCACCCAAAATGACAACTACCGCCAGAGCAGCTGTTCGCGAGTGAGCACAGATAAATCCGTAGATCCGTTGCATTCAGGCCCTTCAAGGAGTCTTTCTCAGTGGCGCACCATGCACCCTGGTGTTGGGAATCTTACGCGAGCTGTGACCGGTTGTCGTACTTCACCGCCGGCCGTTACCGGCAAAGAGGTAAGCAATGTTTGCTTAAAAACGACATGCGTGTCAACAGCCATCGGTTATTGCTTAAAAAACAAAGTCGGCAGAGATTCATCCGCACAGAAACTTTTAAAGCGGAGAATCATCTGCCGACAAATCCTGAGGCGCAGAGATGCGGCCTTAGGCTGCCGCCTTCTTGAGCGGGCAGCGCAGTGCATCAACCGAGAAGCGCCCGGCACCGGTGAAGAAAAGAACAACCCAGCCGGCAAGATAAAGGTACGCCAGTTCACGCTGCGCAAACGCAGCGCCGCCGCTCACCACAAAGAAAACCACAATAAACGTGAAGATGAGCGGCAAGACGGTCAGTCGAGTCCAGAGCCCAATCAAAACCAGAATCGAGCAGACCACTTCGGCAAAGATGGCGCCGAGGAGCGCCGGCAGCACACCAATGCCGAGCGGGTCCAAAAAGGAAGTCGACAGCGCGGAGAAATTGGCAATCTTGGCAATGCCGTGCGTGAGCAGCCCGGCCGCGAGCAGTACGCGCAGAAGCAGCAGACCGAAATCGAGCGAGAGCGGTGAGCTCGTAAAGATTTTCTTCATTTGGAAATTCCTTTTAAACAGCAATCGAACCATTTCCGACTTTCAACTTTCACGGAAACGTTCGATATCAAATTAAGTTCAGCTATACTAGCCGTTGTCTTAAGGGATTTCCCGCTCGTTTTGCAATTGGTTTCCTTTTTAAGTTGACATAGGTACTTTATTGTAGAACGAATTTGTTTACCAAACTGTCAACCTATAGCAAAAGCGCGTTCACCTCCCGCTCTTGGAAATGAACGCGCCTGAAAACGCTGATGAATGTGTATTCACTGTGTTTTTAAAGTCCCGCCTTCCTGCAGGCTTCAGTCACAAATCGGTTTTCATTTTTCTGAATCTTTTGAATGCGCTGAGCACGCGTGCATTCCCACTGATCGGCGGGATACATCTTGTTCCAAGCTTCCATCAGCTGACGCTGCTGACTGGAGAGTTTATAAACGTCGCCGTAGGCCTCAGCCATATAAAGCGTTGAGCGTGCAATCGGCCCGCGGGTATATTCCGGCGGCTCGGCCCGGCGGTTGGCCACCTTCATCGGACAAGTGCCGAATGTAGCCGCCGTATCCGGAAGCATCTGGTAGTTGAAATTGGAGCGGATGGCGTTGACCGCTCCGATAGCCGGATAGAGGTTATAAAGATCGGCCTGCATAAAGCGGTATTCCCTGCTTGCTTTTTCAGCACACTTGCGGCCTTTAAAGCTGCGCCCTTTGGAGTCGACGCACTCGGGCGACCCGTCACGCCATTCTGAAAAGAATCGGCCGAAGTTTTCCGCAGGAACGACATGCTCCCATTCAACGCGCTTGGCGCGTTTTTGATGTTCAGGCGTCACGAAGCCTTCCGGCAGCGTAATGTTCTTGTCCCGATCGAAAGATGCAAGGCAGTAAAACGTGATGCGGTGATCCTGATAAACCTGATGCTCAAGAATCTTCTTGGCTTTGTTGAAGGACTCAATCGTGGTATTGCCTGCAGCCTCGACGGCACCGGCGGCAAAAAGCGAGGCACTCAGCAGAAGGCAAAGAAGACGGTTCGACATGGACTCTCCAATGAGAAATAATTTTCACCTGCAGCGTCCAGAGCCGCCGCAGGACGCGGTGATTTTAATCGTTCAGCGGCATTGAAGACCTTGAAACTCAAACCTGCCTCCCTTTTGCTTGTAAACGGTCGTTTATGTCTTTGCCCCCTCATTCAGAAGCCCTAAGCTCTGCATCCCATCCCAAACTGCCGCCGCCGGCAATATCCGCCGAAACTGCGGCCCGGCTGCTCGCTTTCCGTGACGCCCGCCGCTGGGCGCCCAAACATAATCCGAAGGATTTAGCGGCATCCATTGTTATTGAAGCGGCCGAACTGCTCGAAGTCTTTCAATGGTCGGGCGATGATCTTGAATGCCGGGATAAGCATGAACAAATGGAAGATGAGCTCGCCGATGTATTCGCCTATGCACTGCTTCTTGCTGACCGCATCGGAGCTTCGCCCGACCAGATACTGCTTAAAAAGCTCGAGAAACTCGAAAAGAAATATCCGGCCGAGGTCTGCCGCAGAGACCCTCTGCTTGAGACCTACGAAACACTGAAAACCGCGGAGCGAACCCGCCGCGAGATGCTCGAGGACCCGCAGCTGCAGCGTGTGCTCGGATTCCTCGATTTTCTTCATGAACATTCGGTCGGCGCATGGACGAGCGCTTCGGACGGACGAGTTTTCTTTGTGGCCTATGACCGTGCTGCAGTCAACTTTTGGCAGGCCGTGGAAGACTGGACCTCACATTTTCCAGCGAAGATGCTTGAAAATGCACTTCCCGAAAATTTTGCCGCACGTCCGAGCGCAGAGGATATTGCTGAACTTTCGTTTGCCGGCGCCGCTGCGCTTCTCAAAAAGATTGTTCGCGAAGAACGCATCCATGACGGCGCCTTTCTTTCGGCGGCCGAGTCCGGCCTATTGAAGTGTGTTCTCGAGCGCCTGCAGACACTTGGCCGAGCCATAAGGTGACCGGCAGATCATCGTTTAAAACAATGCGGGTTCGGCGGAGCCAAAGCGCTCGGCCTCCCATATCAGCATGTGCCGCTTGAGATCCGTAAGGGGCCCGGTCATCGCCCCCGAAAATCCGCCGACGGCTTCATAGGGTTTGCCGCCGAGTCGTTTGGCCCGCTTAGCCGCTTCAAGCGCTGATGCCGGAAGCACGCGATGACAAGGGGTCATCAGCAAAACAGGGTTGCGGCGAAGCGCGTTCCCGACAGCCTGAGCCCCTCGCGGCACACCGATTACTCCCGCAATATCGCCGTAGGACGCGCACGAGCCAGGCTGCACCCGCCTCGCGGCCGCCCAGACACTCTTTTCAAAGTCCGTGCCTGGGAGCTGTTTGGAAAAAAGTTTATCCGCATCATTGAGGGCGCTCCCGTCACCGGCCCACCACGCATGGAGTCGATCCGCGGCTGCCGCCAAATATGATTCTCCAGCGGCTGAAGCGGGCGTTGGCCGGCTCGCTAAGAGCGTCCCGGCCGCCTCATCGGCCATACAGCCCTGCGAATAAACTGACGAAAGACCAAGAATGCCGTCAGCGTCCGCGGTGAGCATCCAGCAGCGCAGTGCGAGAGGGAGACCCTCCCCTAAAGGAACCTGGATAAAGCGTAATGAGATGCCGGCAGCGGCGGCTTTCTTAAGGCTGAGAATCAAAGGCATTGGGTCAGTTTTCAAAAAGTGGGCAGCAAACGCAGAAAACGCAGTTTGGCGCGGCGAAATGCAGCAGCCCGAATGAGCTGACTCCGTCGCGCCGCCCAATATAATGCGCCGATGGCTTCTATGGATTTTGGTATGCCTTTTTCGGCCTGTACTCAACGCACTTCTTTCCCCGACCCGCTCTCCAATACTGCCGGCGCCCAAAAGCCTCTGCGCCCTGCTGTCGTCATACGCCGTGCACGACTGCTCTCGGCGCTCGGCAGTTCCTGCGAAGATACGCTCCGGCAGCTTGCGTCGGCAGAAGACCTTTGCGCAGAGCTCGCTCCGAGTGATGTGCGAGTACCCGAAAGCGATCTGGCGGAAGCGGATCGGCGCATTGCTGAAGCTGCCCGAACGACGGGACTTAAAGCTTTTGCTCGTCCCGCCAGAAGTCTTCGGCTCGCAGCCTCAGCCGCACTTCCGCTCATTGACGAAGCGCTCGAGGCGGGCATTGCCCCTGAAGACATCGGCCTAATTGTCGGCAACACTGCCGCAGGCACAGCCGAAACCGTCTCCGTCCTGCGCAGTCATCCTGATACTGAAGCGCCAGACAAATGGATGCCTATTGAAATCGGCGCTGTCGCCGCGCTCACTGCCCGCCTCGCAGGGATTTCGGGACCCGCCTATTGCGTTTCCACTGCCTGCACGGCTGGGAGCAAAGCCATTCTGGAAGGCGCAAGGCTCCTTCTCACCGGTCGAGTTCGGGCTGTTGTAGCGGGAGGTATAGACGCCGAGTCGCCGCTTACCGAAGCGGGGTTTTCTGCTCTGGGCGCCAGAAGCCCCGGCCGAGCGCTTCCTTTTGATGCGCGGCGAACCGGCATGCATCTCGGCGAAGGCGGCGGATTTTTGCTGATGATGCTCGCCCAGACTGAGCAGGCATATTTTGGCGGCATGCCCGATGAAGGTCCTGAAGTTCGGCTTGCCGGCTGGGGAGAAACGTCGGATGCTCATCATATCTGCGCCCCGCACCCGGAAGGCGCAGGCGCTCGTGCGGCCATCGAAGCGGCTATCCGCAATGGTGCGCCGCACCCTGTCGGCTTTGCCCTTTTGCACGGCACCGCTACAGCGCAAAACGATGCCATGGAAGCAAGAGCCATGATGTCTGCCGCTCCCGGCGTACCTGCAGCCAGCCTGAAGCGCCATGTCGGTCATCAGCTGGCCGGTGCAGGCGCCTTTAACGCTGCTGTCGCCTGGAGCCTTCTCAAAGGTCTGGGACCAACGCCTCTTAATTTTTCCCGTTCGAGTCACCCCGATCCTGAGCTCCCTGCAGCCTTTAGGGCGGCATTGAGCGGACCGGAAAACACCAGCAGCGACCTGACCGCGAAGCTCGATTCGCCGGGTGCTCCCGGCGTGCTCGCCTCCGCATTTGCTTTTGGCGGCAGCAACGCCGTTCTATTTTTTACCGCTCGGCAGGAGCTTGACCAATGATCAGCACAAACGAGCTCAGCTTCCCGATGCCGGCGGCGAACCTCATCGCACAGCGCGATCCCATGCGCTTTGTCGATACGGCGCTTTATGCTGATGACTGCGCTGCCGAATCCGTCACCCTGGTGCGTGCGGACTCTCTGGCCGCTGATGCCTGCGGGCGTTTTCCCGCCGTCGCATTAATTGAAATCATGGCGCAGACCATCGGCATTTATGCCGGTCGGCTGCAGCGCCTGGCCGGCGAGCCTCCCGTTGTGGGTCTGCTTCTCGGCACGCGCCGAATGTCGCTGCCCATTGCTTTCTTCACGCCGGGCGACAAACTATTCTGCAGAGTTGAAAAGAAATTTGAAAGCGATGAAGGACTCTGGCAGTTTGACTGCGAAGTCATGCTGATTGAGCGGGCGAGCGGCGTCCCCTGCCGCGTCCCTGCGGGGTCGGCAGCGCTCAATGTCTTCAATCCGCCTGCCGGATATTTCGAGCGCCTCCATGACGGCACTCGCTAGAATGCCAGCCTCAGTATTTGAAAACACACCGATAAGAAAATGATGTCTCTTACTGCACAGTCTGATCGCCGCACCGTGCTCATTACGGGCAGCACCCGCGGCATCGGCCGCGCAGCGGCGCTTCGTCTGGCTCGAGACGGCTACGATGTCGTCGTTCACGGCAGAAAGCCCTCTGCAGAAGCCAACGCACTTCTCGCCGAACTTCGCGAATTCAATACCGCACCCAGAGCGCTCTTTTTTGATGTCGCCGACCGCGCGGCTGCAGCTGCCGCACTCACCGCCGATATTGAAGCCCACGGCATCTATTGGGGCGTTGTTCTGAATGCCGGCATCAACCGCGACGGCCCCTTGGCCGGCATGCCGGCGCAGGATTGGGATGAGGTTCTCGCCGTTGATCTCGGGGGCTTTTACAACGTCCTGCAGCCGCTCACGCTGCCGATGGCCAGAAAGCGCCGCGGCCGCATTGTGGTGATGAGTTCAGTGTCGGGCATCTCCGGCACGCGGGGCCAAACCAATTATTCCGCAGCCAAAGCGGGTGTCATCGGTGCGGCCAAAGCGCTGGCCGCAGAGCTTGCAAGCCGTTCGATTACGGTCAATGTCATTGCCCCCGGGCTTATCGACACCGCCATGGCTTCGGCCGAAGATCGCGAACGCATTCTCCCCTATATTCCGATGCGGCGTCTCGGCACTCCTGATGAAGTGGCGGCCGTCGCAGCATTTCTGCTTTCCGACGACGCGACCTACGTTACCCGCGCCGTTATCCCTGTTTCCGGAGGTCTGATCGGATGAAGCTTCCTCAGACAGCGCGCCGCGTCGTTATTACCGGCATGAGTGCCATCTCTCCGCTGGGTTCGAGCTGGGCGGATGTGCGAAGCGCACTGCTTCACAACCGCAGCGGCGTTCAGCATATGACCGAGTGGGAAGACCTGCAGGGACTCAACACCCGAGTCGGTGCGCCGGCCGCTCCCTTTGAACTCGACCCCGAATTCTTCACCCGCAAGCGCACGCGCTCAATGGGACGTGTGGCTCAGATGGCCGTCAAAACCGCCCGGGATGCACTTCGGGATGCCAATCTGCTCGATTCTCCGGAAGTCTCTTCTCCGCTCTGCGGGGTCTCTTTCGGTTCGTCAGCCGGACAGCCGAGAGCTGTCGCAGAACTCGCGCACATGATTCTCACCAAGAGCTGCCGCGGCATCACTGCGACGACCTATGTGCGCATGATGTCGCACACCGCACCGGTGAACATCTCGGTCGCCTTCGGCTGCAAGGGCCGCATCATTACGACCAGTTCGGCATGCACTTCCGGCTCTCAGGGCATCGGATCGGCCTACGAAGCGATCGCATCCGGCAGACAAACGCTGATGATCGCGGGGGGGTGCGAAGAGCTCGACGCCACCGATGCCGCGATCTTTGACACGCTTTTTGCCACCAGCACCAACTGGAACGACGATCCGACGCATACCCCTCGTCCTTTTGACCGCCGCCGCGACGGCCTTGTTGTCGGCGAAGGCTCGGGCGCCCTCATCCTCGAGGAGCTCGAGCACGCCCGTGCCCGCGGAGCCCGCATCTATGCGGAAATCTTAGGTTACGGCACCAATGCCGACGGTGAGCACATCACCAGCCCCGCTTCTGAACAAATGGCGGCAGCCATGCGTCTGGCGCTTGATGATGCCGGACTCACCCCCCAAGACATAGATCTCATCAATGGTCACGGCACCGCTACCGACCGAGGCGATCTGGCAGAAAGCAAAGCGACTTACGACGTTTTCGGCGGCACGGTTCCCTATACCACCTACAAGGGCCACATGGGACATACGCTCGGGGCCTGCGGTGCGCTGGAAGCGATTTTTGCCGTTCACGCCATGCTGGAGGGGTTTGTCTCCCCCATTCTTAATCTTGAAGAGCCCGACCCTGAATGCGCGCCTCTGGACTTTGTCATGGGCGGCGTTCGTGAGCTTGAGCAAAAGATCATTATGTCGAACAACTTTGCCTTCGGCGGGATCAATACCAGTCTGATCTTCCGCAGGTGGCCGACAGACGGCTCAGCCGCATCGCACTGAATGCATTCTTTTAGTCCGCTCTTCATTTTGAATACACGACCGCAACGCATTGCATAGTCTTATGCCGAACGCACACGAATCGACAGATCCCTGGCCGGCTCCGCCGCAAGAAGACCGCTCATTGCCTGACCCGTCCTCAGCGCTTCAGGCGCTTCAGCCGCTTTGCTTTACGCAAGCGCTCTTTGACGATCGCTCAGCCTTAGAGGCTGTGCTCGCGCATCTCTTCACCCCAAGTTTTGAAGATTTTGCCGACTTCGAAGAGTCCGAGCTGGAAAAGGATTCAGACATCAGTGCTGAACCCTCTGTTCCGGCCGGCTGGGCGGCAACCGTCATGGCCATTCCCGACTCGCTGAGTCCGGACCTCGAGCGCGCTTTGACGGCGCTCCTGCCTGAGGAAACGCAGCGCCGGCTCATGCGGTTCACGCATCCCGCGCGGCGCCTGCAGAGTCTGTTCGGCCGCCTCCTTGCACTGCGCCTTGCCAACCTTGCCTCGCATGCCGGACAGTCACCCTATCATCTTCGCGAACAGCCGCCTGAAGGCCCTCAGCTCACCGATTTTTCCGGCGTTTCCGTCGGCCGTTTTGCGGTGGCGCATACGGGCGGCTCAGTTGCCGTAAGTCTTTCTCGACGGGCAATGGGGATCGACCTGGAGCAGCCAACCCGCGCGCAGCAGACGAAACGACTGGTAAGCCTCGCAGAATTTGCTTTCGGGGCGCGTTTTGCCCGCACGATTGCCGCAGCATCAGCCGTCAGCCTGACGCGCGCTCAGGAAGCATTCCTTGCTGCCTGGGGCATTTTTGAAAGCGCTCAAAAAATGAACGGCGACGATCGAGAGCCCGCCAATGATTCTCCGCTCACCGACGAAGTGCTGAAGAAATATGCCCGTGCCCGCGAAGTGGAGCTTTTTTGGGAAGACGCACTCCGTACTCGCGCTCCCGATGGCTCTGCCGTCGCGCAGCGCTTTGTGCGTACGCCGGCGGGGCTTTTGACGCTGCTCGGCGGCGGACCGGCTGACGCCCCGCATGCGCTCGAGTGGCTTGATCTCACGCCCGAAGCGCTTCTGGTTGAACTCACCGCTCATCGTCATGCCTATGTGTGACGCTTAAAAAAACAATACGCCCGCATCACTCTTTTTTCCTCAAGGTTTCTCTATGTCCCGCAGCCGTTCGAATTTCCTCGCTCAGCTTGAACGCGCACAGTTCATCGCCTTTTCGCCTTTCATCTTTCAGGCAGCGGCGGCCGCGCTTCGTACGGGCCTCCTCGAGACGCTGAGCCGCAGCCCCGGGCAAAACGTCGCCGGAGCCGCTGCGGCATCCGGCCTCACACCTTACGCTGCCGGCGTTTTAATCGACATTCTCGCCACTGCCGGCATTCTGGAACCGGCACCGAATGACGGTCTGCGCGGCTGGAAGACGACCCCGGTCGGAGATCTCCTCATCTACGACGAAATGACCCGCGCCAATTTCTTCTTCACTGCCGATACCTGCTGGCCGGGACTCGACCGCACTGAAGAGGCCCTGAAGGAAGGCAAACCCGCGGGGCTTACCGCCTTTAACCCCTCCTGGAAGACCATCTATCCGCACCTGCCGGAACTCCCTGCCATGGCGCAGCGCTCTTGGTTCCGGTTCGACCATTATCACAGCGACCGAGCCTACGCCGCTGCGATCGCAGCCATCCGCGAATTCTGGGTCCCTCAGACGCCTGCACGCCTGGCCGACATCGGCGGCAATACGGGACGCTTCACCAAGATGTTCCTGGAAGCCTTCCCCGATTCGACTGCCGTGCTTGTCGACCTCCCCGTGGAAGTGAATGCAATCCCGGAGCGCTCTGAACTCAGCAGCGTGCAGCACCGCCTTTCGGGTCATGCCATTGACTGGCTCACGCAAGAGGAACTCACCGGCATGGAAGACGTCGATCTCTTCTGGATGAGTCAATTCCTTGACTGCTTCAGCCTGGATGAGGCGGCCTCCATTCTTGAACGCACCCGCCGCGCAATGAAACCCGGCGCCAAACTCTGTGTGCTTGAACCGCTCACTGATGAGCAGCGCCATCAGGCGGCAGCGCTCTCACTGGCTGCTTCGAGCCTTTACTTCACCGTGCTGGCCAACGGGGTAAGCCGCTTCTTCCACGGCGCCGAACTTCGGGAACTTTTCAAAAAGACGGGTTTCCGCATCATTGAGGAAAAGCCCAACATGGGCGTTTCGCACACACTCTTTTTGCTTGAAGCTTAACGGCCGATTCGGAACCGGCCGCCCGCGGATCTGCGATTTTGAATGCCGATGGATGCTCTTCGGGCTCATCGGCATTCTGTTTATTCGGTCACATCTTGATGCCGCTTGAAATCACTTGATACTGATAGGATTTTCCATATCGATCCCATTGTTTAGAAGAGAATGCGGAGCAGCTCCTTTCTGCGGATTTCACACTTTCGCTCGTCCACAAGCTTGAGGCGCCCTCCTCCGGCTGACAACGACGCATCTGCAAAATATCCCTAGTCCAAGCTGCGTACTTCATTTGCTCCGCACACTCCGTCCAATGGCTGATGACAAGCGCGAATTCCTGCGCCTATTCTGAATTCAAAGCGATGCCGCAGACGCCCGGCGATTCAATGAGCAGCCGCTCTTCCGGGCACAAAGCGGCGACAGCGCAACATATTCGGAAAGGAGTTTTTATGACGCAATACCTGAAGGACCGCTACGGGCTTCTGATTAACGGCGAATGGGTTGACGCAGAAAACGGCGCAACATTTGAAACCCACAACCCCGCTACCGGCGAACTGCTTGCACTTTGTGCAAACGCTTCGGCCAAGGATGTGGATCGCGCCGTCAAGGCAGCCGCAGCAGCTCAGCCCGCCTGGGCGGCCAAGTCGCCGGCCGAACGTGCCAACATCCTCCTCAAGATTGCCGACCGCATTGATGAACGCGCACTTGAGCTCGCCACGGTTGAAACGCTCGACAACGGCAAGCCCATCCGTGAAACCACGTTGGTCGACGTTCCGCTTTCGTCGGATCACTTCCGCTACTTCGCCGGCTGCATCCGCGCCGATGAAGGCGAAGCAACGATGATTGACGAAAACACGCTCTCCATCATTCTTCGCGAGCCGATCGGCGTGGTCGGTCAGATTGTGCCGTGGAACTTCCCGCTCCTGATGGGCGCCTGGAAGATTGCTCCGGCCATTGCTGCCGGCAATGCAGTGGTGATCAAGAGCTCTTCGACAACGCCGTTGTCGCTCAATGTGCTCGGCGAAATCCTCAATGAGTTCCTCCCGCCCGGCGTCGTCAACATCATCAGCGGACGCGGTGCGCAGACCGGTCAGGCCATGCTTGACAATCCGGGCTTTGCGAAGCTTGCCTTTACGGGTTCTACCGAAGTCGGTTACGACGTGGCCGAAGCCGCTGCCAAACGCCTCATTCCGGCTACGCTGGAACTCGGCGGCAAATCCGCCAACATCTACTTTGATGACTGCCAGCAGGACAAGGCCATTGAAGGCGCTCAGATCGGCATTCTCTTCAATCAGGGGCAGGTTTGCTGTGCGGGTTCGCGCATCTTCGTGCAGGAAGGGATCTACGACGAATTCGTCGCCAAACTGGCTGAGGCCTTCAAGAAGGTAAAGGTCGGCAACCCGCTTAGCAAAGACACTCAGATGGGTTCGCAGATTAACGAGCGTCAGCTCCAGAAGATTCTCGGCTGGGTCGAAGAAGCCAAGAAGGAAGGTGCCAAGGTGCTCGCGGGCGGTGAACGCGCCGTCGTTCCCGGCTGTGAAAAGGGTGCTTTCATGCAGCCTACGCTGCTCGTTGACTGCGAAAATCAGATGAATGTCTGCCAGCAGGAAATCTTCGGGCCGGTCGCCTGCGTGATCAAGTTTAAGGATGAAGCTGAGGTTCTCAAGCTCGCCAACGACTCTGAATACGGTCTTGGCGGTGCTGTCTGGACCCGTGACATCAACCGCGCCTTCCGTGTCGCCCGCGGCGTCCAAACGGGCCGCATGTGGATCAACACGTATAACGAGCTGCCGGCGCACTCGCCCTTTGGCGGCTACAAGAAGTCCGGCATCGGCCGCGAGACGCATAAGGTCATTCTTGAACACTACAGCCAGATGAAGAATCTGTATGTCAGTCTTTCAGAACAAAAGCGCGGCTTCTTCTAATTCATAAGCTTAGACGCTGACACTCAAAACGGCTTTCCCGGTCAATCAACTGGGGAAGCCGTTTTTTGGCTGCACTGCGATAGTGCTGCGGCGGAAACCGCGTGCCGATCAATGACCGTTTTTTCAGCGCAGCGCGTCAGCCTCGCGGCGTTCAAGCATCCGCGCATAGTTGCGGCAATGCTCAACCCACTCGAGCATATCGACAGAAAGGTATTTGCCGCGCTCATGACAGAAGGTCAGCTGCCGCATCCAACGGTCAGGAATCTCAACGCGGGCAAGGAAACGGCCGAAGATGGGGTCGGTCAATACGCGTTTAGACATGTAGGTGATGCCGAGCCCAATGCGAACAGAACGAAGAATCGCATCAAAGCTGTTGAGCTCAGCCGAGACATTGACTCTGGAAAGCCGCTGATGGAGCTGCGTTTCAAAAAAGTCTCGGGTGGAGGAGCCCTCTTCGCGCAGGAGCCAAGAAGCACGCTCAAGCTCTTCATAGCTCACCGGACGGCCCGTGAGCGGATGATCTTTCGGAGCCACCACGACCATTTCATCGGCCATCCAGGGAAAGGTCACCAAGTCGTTGTTGGTCACAGGACCTTCAATCAGCGCGATGTCGAGCTCAAAGGAAGAAAGTTTCGCAGCGATCCTTGAAGTATTGGCGATTTCAGTAGCCGGCATCCATCCGGCAGCATCCCGAAAAGACTTCAAAAGATCGGCGAGCATGAATGTGCCGATGGTCCGCGTGCAGCCCACGCGAAACGGACAAGGCTCATGGCCGCGGCGAAACAGATCAGCAATGTCTTCAGCTCGATGAAGCATCTCGTCGGCCTGCGGCATCATGCGGCGGCCTTCAGCCGTTAAAAAAATCCGCCCTCGATTGCGGTCAAAGAGCTGAACGCCAAGACGCGTTTCAAGCTCGGAAAGCGCCTGCGAAACGGCGCTTTTGCTCATCGTGAGCGACTCGGCGGCAAGACCAATGCTTTCTGTTTTGGCAATGGCTAAGAAGACCTGAAGCTGGCGAAGGGTAATCGGAAGCAATCTGTTCACCGTTGTTGCGGGCAAAAGAATCCTGCAAACGCAGGTCTTTCACAAACCTGCGCCTCTCAAAATCACTTAAGACGATTCTACCGAATGCGTCAAATCTGTGTCTGCAGGCTAAACGGCGGCCTTTGAAATCCTGCAAAAGCATCGCGAAGATTTGCGATTCAGCGGGGCCGCAGCTGCGGGGACCACTGACGGGAATGCATCTAAAGATGAGCGATGCCGCTGCAGTTTCCCGCAGCGGCATCGCCATGAAACGTTAAACGAAAACATCGGCAGCTCAACGCCCTATTGGGCTGAGCTGCCGGCGGCTTAAAGCGTCGGTTTGCTCGGAACTGCCGAAGCAGCTGACGGAGCCGCAGGCTTAACCTCTTTTGCCGCAGCAACCTGAGGCGCCTTAACGGCAGCAGGTGCGGCCGGGGACTTAACCGGCTCGACAGCCGGCTTCTTGGCCGGAGTGCTCGGCGTCACGGCTGCCGGCGCTGCTGTCTTGAGAGCTTGGGCAGGAGCCGGTTTGCGGGAAGCCGCTGGTTTAAGAGACTGAACTTTCGGCGCCTGCGGCGTCTTCACGGCGGGCTTGGCCTGCTCGGCAGCGGGCTGCTTGGCGGAAACCGCCGTCGCTCGTGCCGCAGGCTTCTCAGCCTTGGCCGCTTGAAGAGGAACAGTTTTGGCCGGCGCTGCAGCAGCGGGTTTGGCGGGCTGAGCCTTGCGTGTCTGCGGGGCCTTCGCTGCGGACTTGACCGGCTCGGCAGCCGGTTTCTTGGCAGCAGCTCTGGTCTTTCGTGAGCCAGTCTTCACAGCCTTCACTGGTTCTTCGGTCTTAGGCAGATTGGCGAGAAATCCTTTCAGAACCGACTTCAGAATCGCCACACCCTCGGTGATCTCACGCTTCTTGATGATGAGCGGCGGGCACAGACGAATCGTCATGCCGCCGGCCGTCAGAATAATGAGCCCGGCTTTAAGCGCGGCCTTCTGAATGTCGCCGAGCTGCGCACGAAGCTGCGGAATCAGTTCGCAGCCAATGAGCAGGCCCATGCCGCGGACTTCCGTAAAGACATGCAGTTCCTTGTTGAGCGCTTCAAGCGACGCCTTCATGAAGGCGCCGTGCTTGACGACCTTTTCCAGGAATTCCGGTGCAGAAATATGCTTCAGAACCGCATTGCCGACCGCGCAGGCCAATGCATTTCCGCCAAAGGTCGATCCGTGCGTGCCGGGTTTGAAATGCTTGGCAACAGCGTCGTTGGTCAGTACGCAGCCGATAGGAACGCCGCCGGCCAAACCTTTCGCCGTCGTTACGATATCGGGGCGAATGCCGATCTGTTCATAGGCGAAGAACGTGCCCGAACGTGCGCATCCTGACTGCACTTCATCAAGGATGAGCAGTGCATGGTGCTTGTCACAAAGTTCGCGCACACGTTTGGCAAACGCGGGGTCCACGGGCAGTACGCCGCCCTCGCCCTGCACCGGTTCGAAAATCACGGCACAGGTGCGGTCAGAAATCTGCTTTTCAAAAGCACCAATGTCATTGAAAGGCAGATGGGTAATCGCACCCGGACGCGGGCCAAAGCCGGAAGAATACTTATCCTGCCCGCCGACACAGACCGTGAAAAACGTGCGGCCGTGGAAACTGTGCGTGAAGGAGATGATTTCATCCTTCTGCTCGCCATAATCGTCAAAAGCCGTTCGGCGGGCGAGCTTGAGCGCAGCCTCATTGGATTCGGCGCCGGAGTTTGTAAAAAACACCCGGTCAAACCCTGTGAGTGAAGTGAGCCGCTTGGCCAGTTTCAGCGTAGCGTCGTTTGTAAAGACGTTGCTGATGTGACAGAGCTTTGCGCTTTGTGCTGTCAGGGCCTTGCGCACAATCTTTGGCGCGTTGCCGAGGCTGTTGACGGCGATGCCGCCGCCGAAATCAAGATAGCTGCGGTTCTGCGAATCATAGAGGCGGCACTTTTTGCCGTGCGTCATCACAAGATCAGCGGGCTTGTAACAGGGAATCATCACCTGATCGTATTCGGCGCGGGTAGGCTGCGTCATGATTTATTCCTTTGCGATTGAATGGTTTTGCAGGCTCAGAGCCTTACAGACGGCAGCGCCGTCAAGCTCTTCGCGCTTAAGGCAAGTTTAGAAATTGTATTCGTAGGCAAGCTCGTCGCACCGCGCGCGCTTGGGACAATTCTCGCAGTCCTTTAGGATCTTCTCAGGAAGTGCGTCGATTTTGGTGAGCGAGAAACCCACGCGTTCGAAGAATTTCGGGTTGCGGGTCAGCACGAAAACTTTGTCGATATCGAGCCGGCGGGCTCGTTCGAGCAGATATTCAACAATCGCACGCCCTTGTCCCTGACGCTGAATATCGGGCGCAACGCCGAGTGAACGGATTTCAGCGAGCCCGGAGTCATAAACGAAAAGACTGGCACAGCCGACAAGACGGCCGTCACGTTCGCAAATGGCAAACGAGTCGATGTTGCGGATGATGTCTGCCCGTTTGCGCGGAAGATTTTCGCCCTGTTTGGCCCAATATTTGACGAGTCCTTCCAAGGCATCAACGTCAGAAAGACGAGCCTGACGAATGTAAAACGGGCTCACCGCTGCGGCTTCGCCTGTCGTCCGCTTGGCGAGCAGCTGCGTGAGCGCACGCGAAAGATAGCGAAGCTCATCGGCCGTGATGTTGCGGCTTCGCAGGAGATTGAGCGCCTCCTCATAAAGGTCGGCGAAAGGCGTGCCGCGGAAACTCGCCGCGACATCGTCGGGGAGCGTGACGCCCAAGGGGGGCAGTGCCCCGGCCTTTTCAGCCGGGATCATGTGGAGCACAGCGCTCATGTCGGAAGCGGCATGTTCTGGCACCAACGGAAAAATCTTTTGCTGTGCGCTAGCGTTGTTCATCAAATTGCCTCAGAAGACCTCCTGTTTTCAGCAACAGGAGAGTTGACGAATTTTGTTGGGGAAAAATGTCTTTGACTGAAGCCGCGCCCAAATGGACGCCTGCAGACCTGCAGCGCCTCAAGGAATCAACGGTTAAACGTTGGGGTGCTTTCCTTGGGCTTCAAGTTCGTTCATTTTATGAATTTCATTTTTGGGTATTAGGCGCATTTGCCTAGCTTGAGTTGATGCAGGCCAAAAAATAGAAAATCAGTCGGCGCATTTTGCAAAATACTTTTCATTGAAATATTTTATATAAATATCAATGCTCTACAACATCCGAAATCGTCGCGTTGAGATTATGAAAATCAATCTCAGGCAACACGCACAACAAAACGAAAAGACCTCAAAGAAATGCCCGACTTTAGTCGATTTGTTCGACTTCACCCGGCACAATAGTCGACAAATAACGAAAGACGGGCAATAAATTCACATTTGAACTGCGCTGACAGTTCACCGTCGGATTCACTCAAGCGTGAATGTGGTCCCCGGCAATTGTCCGGATGCAAGTTTGTTGGGAAGCATCGGATCAAAGACAGAGGCTGCAGCCACCGGTTTGCCTGTCATGGCCGCAGCACGGAATGCGGCGCGCACCTTGACCGTCATGCCGCCGGAAATCACGCCTTCGGCAATAAGTGTCTCTGCCTGCTCCTCATTCAACTGTTCAAAGAGATGTTTGTCGGCATCGAGCACGCCGGGAACATCCGAGAGAAAGATGAGCGGCGCACCCAAGAGCGCAGCTGATGCCACCGCCGCATCGTCGGCATTAATGTTCCAGAGCGCCCCGGCAGCATCCATACCAACGGACGAAATAACCGGCGTGAAGCCGGCATCAAGCAAGGCTTGGAGACGGCGTTTTGCGGCAGAGTCTCCGGGCTCAATCACGCCGACGCGTCCTAAACGCGGGTCCGCCGGCACGACCCGGCCGATGCCTGCATCGGTAGCGCAGAGTCCCAGAGGCATCAGCCCCGCCCTTTGCGCAGCTCCGCGCAGCTTCAGGCTGCAAGTGCCGGCCAAGGCGCCGGCAATAACCGGCATGTCTTCGGCAGGGCTCACACGCAGTCCCTCGATCCTGTCAATGCGGCGGCCAAGGCCGCGCATGAGTGCGTCCACCTCAACGCCTCCCCCATGCACCAATACGACTCTCGTACGCTCTGCGCTTGCGGCTGAACCGGCCAGTGCCGCAAAAAGCGCGTCAAGCGCTTTATCCGCTGTCAAAGCCTTGCCGGAAAGCTTCACCACAAGCACATCAGCTTTGAATGGATTTGTCATCGCACTCTTTCCCCGAAGTTAAAGCAGTCCCTGCGTTTCAGGAAAGCCGAAGCGCAGATTCATCACCTGCACCGCCTGTCCGGCAGCTCCTTTTATCAGATTGTCGATAGCCGAGACCACAACAGCGTAGCCGGCTTCCTCATCCACGCTGAAACCGATGTCACAAAATGGCAGATTCACCACATCATCGAGCTTGGGAAGCGCCGGACGCAGACGTACCAGCGGACACGCCGCATACGCGCTCTCATAAGCCTGCTGAATCTTTTCCCGCGCTTGAGACTGATCACCGAGTCCCGACGCAAGCTTCACGGTGACCGTGGCAAGGATTCCGCGCTTAAAGGGCCCCAGGTGCGGCGTAAAGATGACCGGGCGCCCTAAATGCGCCTCTATTTCAGGCCGATGACGATGCGTAAAGACTCCGTAGGCCGAAAGACTCACTTCACAAAAAACATTCCCGATCTTGGCTTTGCGGCCCGCACCGGAAACACCAGAAACAGCATCGATCACAGGCTTAAAGTCAGCGGCAAGCAGACCCGCATCAATGAGGGGCTTAAGCGCGAGCTGCGATGCCGTTGGATAGCACCCGGGAAGAGAAACGATCCGGGCGGCGCGAAGCTTGTCGCGGTCGACAAATTCCCCAAGGGCATAAACCGCCCGATCGAGCAGTTCAGGATGCTCATGCTCAAACCCATAAAACTTCGGATAATCCGATGCATTCGGCAGTCGATAGGCACCGGAAAGATCAAAGACCACTGCGCCTTGAGCAGCAAATATCGGCGCCAGGGCCGCACTCACAATATGTTCGGTAGCCAAAAAGACAGCATCAAGCCCCTGCGCCGCAGCAGCCGGATCCGTCATGGGTTCCAGCACGAGCTGTGTGCGGCCAAAAAGACGGCCGTCAATTTCTGCAATCGCCCTGCCGGCGTCGCTGCTCGCGGCCGAAACATAAAGATGCGTCAGTTCAACCGCCGGGTGCGCAAGCAGGAATCTCGTCAATTCTGATCCTGCATAGCCGCTCGCGCCGACCACGGCCGCTCGGATTTTTCTTGCTGCTGTCATCTCAAGTTTGTCCTCTTTAGATGCTGGCCGGTGCGGCCGAAGTGTTTGGAGGGGAGTTTGACAAATGTCGATCATCTTGCCGCACTCGTCCTCAGGCCTTTTGCCCAGAGTTCTTGATGGATTTCGGAGACCTCGTTGATTGCATCGGCATCCTCAGCGGTCCGTCGATGATTTCACCGCTTTATTCAAGGTCTCCGCAGCCTTTTAACCTCAGACCAGAGCGGCAAAGACGGCGCTTGGTCAAAACGGTTTAAAACGCCGTACAACATTGGTAAACATATGAAGAGATAGCGTTAATCCTTAAAAAAACAAACGATGCATTGTGCGCTGGCGCACAGACGAAAAGGCTCTCCAAATCTAATCTTTTCCGAACTTGCAGTCTCAAACGCGAAACTAAACCCATGGGACTGCAGACTGAAATTCAAGAAGCCGCTGTCGGCTTCTGAAACAAGGAGATTCATATGCCTAAGTTCAATCGCCGCCAATTTCTCGGCTCTACGGCCGCTGCCGCTGCTTTTGCAGCAGCACCGGCCATCGTTCAGGCTGCCGTCGTTGAAAAGAAGGTCGACCTTGTCATCGTGGGCGGCGGCCTTGCAGGCCTTGCCGCCGCGAATGCTGCCGTTAAGAAAGGCGTGAAACCGATCGTGCTTGAAAAAGAAGCGTTCCTCGGCGGCGCCGGGCTGTTCCCGGAGGGGTCGCTCGGCGTCGGCACGCGCTACCAGAAGGAGCACGGTATTAAGACGACCGTGCAGCAGGTGCTCGACGCGGCTTTGCAGTTCCACCACTATCGCTGTGATCCGGCCGTCCTTCGTGTGCTGATTGAAGAGTCCCGTCAAACGATTGACGAAATTCAGGACATGGGCATTGAGTTCCGCGGCATCCGCACCATGTACGACAAGCACGAATCGCTCATGACATGGCACTTGTTTGTCGGCGGCGCGGCCAAGGTAATCGAACTCTTTGTGAAGAGCATTCGTCAGGGCGGCGGCGAACTCCGTACGCAAACCTCAGCGCAGCGTCTCATCATGAACAACGGCAAGGTCACTGGTGTTGAAGCCAGAGATGCCAAGGGCAACACCATTATTCTGCATGCCAAGAAGGTGATCATCGCCACCGGCGGCTTTGCTGCCAATAAGGAAATGCTCGCACAGAACGTAACGGACTCCTCGGCGCTCGGCATGGTCGAACCAATTTGGCTCCGCGGGCCGGTAGTGGACGGACGTACCGGCGATGGCATCACGATGGCTCGCTTGGTCGGCGCCAATGTTGCCGGCATGCACGCCGTTGCCGGCAATGCACCGTATCTTCCGGACGTTCCGCCGATCAACCAATTCTCGGGCCCCGACGAACTCAAGCAAGGCCGCTGCGCACTGGCTCAGCCGTGGCTCTGGGTCAATCATGAAGGCAAGCGCTTCTTCAATGAGTCGCGCGGCGCTGTGTTTGTCGACGTCTACAATGCCATGACGAGCGCGGGCGGCGTGCTCTACACGATCTTCGACCAATCCATGATCGATGATCTGATTAACAAGGGTGCCGTACTGCCTTTCAACGCCATCGTGCTGGCCGGCGTACCGCTTAAGGCGCTGCCGAAGACGCTCGAAATGGGCTATGAGCGCGGCTGGGCCTTCAAGGCAGATACCGTCAAAGAGCTTGCCCAGCAAATCGGCGTGCCGCCAGAGAATCTTGAGTCGAGCATGAAGCGCGTCAACGAATTCGCCAAAACCGGCGTTGATGAAGAATTCAGCCGCAAGCCCGAACATCTGCGGGCGTTCAACCTGAATAAAGGTCCCTACTACGCCCTCAAAGGCGTGCGCTGCTTCTTCCTGACGTTGGGCGGAGTAACCGTGACGCCGCAGTTCGAAGCCAAGAATCCGCAGGGCAACGTCATCCCGAACCTTTATGTTGTTGGACAGGATATCGGCGGCCTCTATGATTCGTCTTACGACCTTCGCTGCGAAGGCTCTGCCTCGTCCTTTGCCATGACTTCCGGCCGCGTAGCCGCTGAGAACGCCATTAAGGCCATTGAGGCCGGCCGCGTCTAAGCAGTCCGCATCAGCCTTCCTCATCGCCGCAGATCACAGGCGCATCTGCCTGACGCTGCGGCAAACGCCGCCCGCCGTGCTCACGCGCTTCGGGCGGCTGTTTTCAGGTAAAGTCAATCCGCATAAGACCGAGCAGTCCGCTTAGCTTCATTTTTTTGAGTCCCCACTGCAGAACATCCATTGGATGAACAAACCGCGCATGCCCAAAGAACTCATTCCGCTCCTTGAGCCGGGGATTTTGTACTCCAAATGTCCGTGGCGCTTTCATCCCGACCCGCCGCTGCTCGAAAAACTTTTTGAGAGTGCGCCTGTGGTCGAACTTCCTGCGCACATCGATCATGCTTTTGGGAGAGAATCCTTTGTATATTGGATTGATCAAGGCATACTCGCCACCTGCGCACCGCGCACTCGCGGTCCGCGCATGACTGCCTTATTTGTGCCACGAACCATTCTCGGAGGCCCCAAAGCCCTGCTCCATAAGCGGCCGCTGGAGCTCACCATCCGCACACTTTCTCCCGTACGTCTGCGGCGCAGAGATGCTTTGCAGTTCAGACGCTTCTTAGCCGATCACCCCGGCATAGAGCTCGAATACCTGCGCACACTGGCATGGAATCACGAAGCGCAACTCGACGGACTGCTCGTCAACGGTCTCGATCCCGTTCCTGTGCGTCTGGCAAGACTGTTTCTCTCGCTTCTGGCCATTGGCGGAGAAGAGAGCTCGGCCGGGCTGCTTCCGATTGAGCCGACAGTAGACGAATTGGCCCTGATGGTTCATGCCACCCGAGCCGTCGTCAATCGACTGCTCTCCGATTGGATCAAGCGAGGCTTGATTGAGCGCAACGGCCGCAAAATCATAGTGCGGCCGAATTTTAGAGATTCATTTGAACGCTCTCTTGCGCTCTAGTCCCCGCCTGCCGAAGATTGCTGACAGCTCCAAGCCTGCAGAGCTTTTAGCCATGCAGGCTGGAGGAAGGATCATCAGAAGCGGTGCATGAGCCCCACGGCCGTCAGCACCTGGTTAAAGCGGTCGACGCCGTCGAGCAGCTTCTTGCCGTCAGACCAGCTCGCTGCGCCATAGAAATTTGTGCGCTTTGAGAAGTTGTAGTAGTACACCAGACCGGCCATCGTCATGGTGCCTTCATCATGTCCCCATTTCGTTTCAGCACCCTGCCACTTGCTCTTCAGGAAGCCGACCGAACCGCTGATCGTGTGCTGACCAATAGGATATTTAGCGCTCATGAAGACTGCCAGGTTGTCCAGACCTTCTTCGCTATTGCTGACAACACCACTGCCGCCAACGATTGCTGCCAAATCACCCACCGGGCCGATGCGCCACTCGTTTTGACTGGCATACAGAATGCCCGAAACTGCCGGTCCGCCGAAATCGTAGCTGGCGATCAAATGCACGGCATGCGTATTCTTCTTGCGGAGTGCCTTTGGACGAGTGCCGTCTGCATTCTTGACGTTCCCCGGCATTTCAAAGGAATACACCACGGCGGTTTTCAGATGATCGCCCGTCCAGCCTGTACTGAACTGAGCAATGTGACGACGGTCAGACCAGTCGTCGGTCGTTTCCGTATCCGTACCATTGACCGAGTCGCCGTTTGAATAAACGCCGCGGACGAAGAGACCCGACTGAGCATTGGTTGAGAAGGCGATCGCATTGGAAAGATCACCCGGCTGGAACATGATATTGGCCGGTGCAATGCCGCCGAGTGAGGCGAATGTCATGTTGGCATTCGTCTTCCCATAAACAGAATACGGGCGGCCGGCCACAGTCAAACCAGCCATACGGCCGAATGAAAATTCGATCTGATCGTTGCCGACGAAAAGACGAGACTGGGCATCAAACAAATACCCATTGGAGCGGAAGGTGCCGGAATCCGGATAGAACCTGTTCTGCAGCTGAGCACCCGTGTACCAACCGTTGCCAAGGTCCTCTCGAGCAGTCAGCATCAAATGCGGATCATCAGGCAATTCACCCATACCGCCCATTTTGAGGCTGCCGTTATCAGCGCCTTCAACTTTATTGAAATAGAGACCGGTGATGACGCTGCCGGAAATTTTGACATCCGCAGCGTGCGCGGCTGCGCATCCGAAAGCCAGTGCCAAGGCAGTGCAAAGCAAAGTGCAGGCGTGCGAACGATGATGGTTATATTGCATTGAGAGAGCTCCTTCTTACATAGGCAGCATCAACGCGCGCCTGAATCTGCCTTCTGGTCCTGCAGATTCAGAGACAGCGCGTTGTGCTTTGAAGAAGAGTAGTTACAGTTTTGAAACTAATCCATTAGCACTAGTTAAGGCTGTCCAACCGTTTACGAAAGAAATCTTTTCTGTAAACATAACAATGGCTAGCTTAACCGTGATGATTTCGATTTATACGAATTAGAAATACTTCATCAAACCGACCGTTCCCATGACTCGGTTCAGTCGCGGTGCGGCGTCAAGGAGCTTGCGGCCGTCAGCCCAGCTTGCCGCGGCATAGCACCTCGTGCTTTTCGAAAGGCTGTAGTAATAAACCACGCCGCCCATCACCATGGAACCTTCGGTATAGCCGCTCTTCGTGGATTCTCCGTTCCATTTGGAATGCAGGTAACCGGCCGCGGCGGTAAAGAGATGACGGCCAACGGGATATTTCGCACTGACATGGACCGCAACATTGTCAAGGCCCTCCTGACTGCTGCCGATACGGCCGTCACCCACAAACGTAGAGAGATCGGGCACAGCGCCAATACGCCACTCGTTGCGGCTTGCATAAAGGATGCCGGCGATGCCGGGCCCCTGCTTGCCGGCGAAATGCCAGCTCCCGATTAAATGAAGCGCATGCGTGTTTTTGCGCCGAACATCGCGGGAACCGTCTGCATTGGCCAATTGTCCGGGCATTTCAAACGAATAAACCACCGCGGTCTTGAGTTTGTCGCCAAGCCACATGGCGCCGAGCTGCGCCACATGGCGGCGGTCGGACCAGTCTTCAGTCGCTTCCGTGTCTCCACTGTCGCCGATGTTTGAATCACCATTTGAATAAACACCGCGCAGGACAAATCGACTGCCATGCGTTGTAAATGCAAGCGCATTAGTGAGCGCACCGGCTTGAAAAGTAATGTTTGCCGGCGCAATCCCAGCAAGCTGGGCATAAGTCATGTTGGCATCCGTCGCAGCATAGACCGAATACGGATCACCGGAAACGGTGAGCCCAGACATACGGCCGGCAGTGACTTCAAACTGCTGATTGCCTATTGACATGTATGAGGAGCTGAAAAGTCCGTTATGTCCGGAAAATGAGCCGGTATCAGGCGTTACATTGCTCGAGAGATTAAACCGGACGTAATAGCCGTTTCCTAAATCCTCTCTTCCAAGAATCTTGAAGCACGTATCGTCCGGAGTCTCACCGACTCCCGCGAGAACCAGATTCGAATGCTCCGCGCTTTCTGCCTTGGAATAGAAAAGACCGGAAACGACAGCGCCGGCAAGTTTGACTTCTGCAGCACTGACCGTTGAAGGCGCAAAGACGGCAAGAATGAGTGCAGCCGCAGGCAGCAGCCCTGCCATGCGCATCCGTTTGAAACCGACTCCATGAGTGTTGTGATCGGGCATAAAGGTCTCCTTTGTCCTTTTTCGGTGTTGTTCGCCTGTTCGAATGAGACTTCGGCATCTTCTCTGCCCGATGGATCGGATCAGTGAGGTTCGTGAAGATGTTTGAAAATTTCGTCAGGCACCGTGGACTAGCGTAGATAGATTTTTAGACCTAATCCATTAGAAGTAGATTTCGCTTCTGCGCAAAAATTGGAACTGTCTATTCTCAATGTGACCATAAGGTTATGGATAACCAAGCAGTTAACTGATTTAGATGGAAAGAAATATTCCAATCAGATCGCTGCATTAAGAAAAAACGAAAAGGAAAACAGAGGATTGATGAAGCATCCGGCTGCTTATTACTTATATAAACCAAACTTACGCAGCCACTCCGCAGAACTCCCCGAGAGGCGGCTCCAGAAAGATTCGCCGCCTGTATAAAGACCGTCGGAAAAGACATCGGGACTCAAAAACCGCCGGCCTATGCCGTTTTGAACCCAAAAACTTTGCTTGTGGGAATCCAGCTCATCATTTCCGACAGAAGATTTCCCCACATCGATCTCGCTCGAAGCATGGCGCACATTTCGATCCCTCATGCTTTCGAGGAGCTCCGAATCACCGTTCCGAACACCCACGGCATCAAATCCAAAAGAGCACATGCAGCATCCCTCTCGCTCTCGAGCAAAACCGATGCCGCTTTCGCAGACCTCATCGCTGCCCGTGCCGGACATGAAACTGGGCGCTTCCTCTGCAGGCAGCCACTCCAATGGAGCCGCATCAAGATTGTCGTCCCATGCGCTGCAGTCGCCCAGCGTGCCGACATTAAAAGCACGAACAGTTTGAGATGCACTGCTAATCTTATTGGTCATTCAAAATCTCCTCTTTCTTTACAAAAGGATTCCTGTCGTTTTCAAGCAATGATTTGTTTTCACACCCTTTTGAAAACATCATCCATGGCATCGCGTCGGTTCTCGACGCATGCAGACAACCCCGACTTCCCCATACCGCAAAAAAGGTATCGGCAATAGAATCTTCAAACCATCAACCTCGAAGAAGAGCTGTCCAAATGACCAACAACCGAGTCCGCAGTTACGGCATCCATATCGGCATCCTGCCCGCCGGCAAATTCAATGCCGTGACCGATGTGCCGGGAGTGAAAGTCGGCCAAGTTACCTTGGAAGACGACGCATGCGGCATGCACACGGGCGTGACGGCCATCCTCCCGCACGGCGGCAATGTTTTTCAAGAAAAAGTGCCCGCCGGGGTATTTGTCGGAAACGGCTTTGGCAAGTCCGCGGGAATTCCTCAGATCAACGAACTCGGCACGCTTGAAACGCCGATTGTTCTCACCAACACGCTCAGTGTCGCCGCCGGGATTGAAGGACTTCTCTCCTGGACGCTCGAGCAGCCCGGCAATGAAGCGGTCAAAAGCGTCAACGCCTTTGTCGGCGAAACAAATGACGGCCGCGTCAACGACATTCGTGCACGATTCGTTTCGCCCAACCACGTTATTGAAGCGCTGCGCAGAGCGGAATCCGGTCCGGTTGAAGAAGGCTGCTGCGGTGCCGGCACCGGCACTGTTGCCTTCGGCTTCAAGGCCGGCATCGGCACCGCATCGCGCAAACTCCCCGAAAGCTTAGGCGGCTGGACCGTCGGGGTCATTGTTCAGGCCAACTTCGGCGGCTTTCTCACCGTAAAGGGCGTTGAAGTCGGCCGGCAGCTGGGCGGCTGGAGCAATGAAAAGCTTCTCACGCAAGCCATGCCCGCGGGATGGGCCGAACGAGTCAAAGACGTGGCCGGGTCTGCCGACGGCTCCATCATGATGATTGCAGCAACGGATGCCCCGCTCACACAGCGTTCGCTCGAGCGTCTGGCCGAACGGGCATTTATGGGCATGACCCGCACCGGCGGCATTGCCTCCAACGGATCGGGGGATTTCGCCCTGGCCTTTTCAACGGCACCCTCCATGCGGGTTCGTCATGAGGCCCCTTACGGCCAGCTCGAAGGCGGCCCCACAGTCCGAAGCGACGATATGACGCCGCTCTTCATGGCCGCCATAGAATCAACCGAAGAAGCCATCCTCAATGCGCTTTTTACCGCTCACGATACGGCCGCATACGACGGAGGCCGGATCGCCGCGCTGCCGCGCGAGGCCGTGCTGCAGATGCTTCGAAAAGCCGGCGTTCTTGCCGAGCGCTAGAAGTCTCTAAGGCCGAGCGCTCTCAGAAGTCTTGCTGTTACGGGCCGAGTCCTACAATGGAAGCACCCGCAGCGCCTTTTTTCCTCGGATTTTGATCGGTGTACACATTCCTTTTGCACAGTGCCAGCGCCGTTGCGCTCCTTGTTTGGGGAGCGTACATGGTGAAAACCGGCATATTGCGCACGTTTGGTGAAGCGCTTCGCTCGTGGCTGGCCACACGCCTCTCCAACCGCTTTGCCGGCTTTGCCGCCGGCATGGGTCTGGCGATGCTGCTACAAAGCTCAACGGCCGCGTCACTTCTCGTAGCAAGTCTGCAGGCCGGCGGATTGGTATCTACGGCGGCTGCTCTGGCCGCCGTACTCGGCGCCGACCTGGGCAGCGCCTTGGCCGCACGCATTCTGACACTGAACATTTCCAGTCTTATTCCTATTCTGCTCATTGCCGGCACTTTCCTCTTTCTGCGGCGAATGGAAAAGCGCGAAGGTCAGTTCGGCCGGATGCTGCTGGGTTTCGCCTTCGTTCTTCTGGCGCTGCAAAGCATCATGGCCTCGACCCAGCCGATGCGCGACAGTCCGATCATTCTGGAAACCTTGGCGCATCTTCCGGAGCATCCCTTCCTGGCGGCGGCTGTCGGCATCGTCTGTGCCGTCCTATTTTTCTCCAGCCTAGCCGTTGTCGCCGTGACAGCGGCCGCGACCGCGAGCGGCCTGCTGCCGGCCTCAGCCGCGCTTTGGGTTGTATTGGGGGCGAATTTCGGCAGTGCGCTCTTGGCTGCAGCCGCAACAGCCGGCGCATCAAAAGCAGCTCGGAAGGCGCCGCTCGGAAACTTCTTCTTTCGGGTCGGCGGCTTTGCTGCCGGCGCAGCAGTCCTCTACTTTATTCCGGCTGCGGGCAGCGTTTTTGCATCTCTCGGAGATCCGGCAGACGGCGTGATCTTATTTCATGTGGTCTACAACACTGTAATCGGTGCTGTGGGGCTCTCTTTCATTCATCCGGCAGCCGCGCTGATCGACCGTTTGGTACCCGTGTCGATCCAAACAGATGACTTTGAAACGCATCTGCTTTCAAAGGAAAATCTCCTTTCGAGCAGCTCGGCACTTGTCCAAGTGCGTCATGAGAACGCGCGCACGGCAGAGCTATTTCGCAAGCACTGGGATGCACTCACTCCGCTTATCTATGAAAATCCGCCGATGGGTGAGCTCTTGGCCTTTAAAGAGCGCCGAAAGCTCCTGGACCGCCGCTGCCGCACCGTCTCTAAAGCGCTCAACATCATCATCCGTGACGACCTTTCGGAAGAGGCCGTCATCGAATGGCAGTCGCTTTCTGCCGTTTCTGATGCACTGCTCTTCTCGCTCGAAGTCACAAACGATATCGTTGATCTGCTGCGGAAGAAAAAAATCCGCCGCTCGCTCTTTTTCAGTGCACAGGGTGCGCAGGAACTCGAACAAGAGCATCACGTCGTATCTGCGCACCTAGAGCTCCTCGCGCAAATACTCTCAACGAGTGATCCGCAGGAGATCAATGAGCTTCGAAGCAATCTCCTTTCAGGCGAAGCAGCATCCTCGAGCGACGCCGCGGAACTGGTCTCACGCCACATGGAACGTGTTGATAAAGGGAGCGCGCTTTCCATTGAAACGAGTGCTCTGCATCTCGATCTTCTGCTCCTCTTTCGCCGGGTTGACAGCATTCTCGCTCACGGCGCCCGAAGCTTTGCCGTGAAGTGAAAGGCACTCTGGCAGCTGTGTCAGCGTTTGCTGCCGCGGCCGGTCAGACGGAGCCAAATGCGGTTTGCTGCGGATGTCCGGCCCTGAGCTTCAAGCGCCAAGAGCGGCTTCATTCCGCGCGCCGTCGCGTCCCAGCAGAGCAGTGAGCCGACAACGACAGCAGCGACCCCCGTCCAGAAAGAGCTGTCGAGTTTGGCGCCAATCCAAAAAACGGCAAAAACACACGAGAGAACCGGCGTGAAATAGGAAGCCGCTGCCAGCACCGTGATGTTCCCTTTGGTCATGCCCTGCGTCCAGGCAGCATATGCGCCGCCCATCGCAATGCCGCCCAGGATGACGCTGATCCAGCCGTGTGCCGAAGGTTCGCCCACCATTTGGGTGCCGAAACCGCAAAGCCACAGCACGCCGTAGATGCTGGCGTTGATGCAGAAAATCAGGCAGGCCAGATTGGTTGAGCCGCCCCACGCACGAGTCATGCTGGAAAAAGCTGCCCAAGTGACGGCAGCGCCGACCGCGAGAATGTAGCTCAGCGGATGCTCAAGCAGCCGCGAAATAAAACCCTCGAGTGAAAAGCCTTGCCCGCCGGCGAGAATTTCAACAATCCCGCAGAAAGCAAGCACCATACCGGGCGCAATCCACCAGCGTGACCGTACGCCGTTAAAGACCACGGCAAAAAGGAGTGTCAGAGCGGGCCAAAGGTAGTTTCACCATGGCCGCCTCCATCGTCTGCGTTCCGCCAGCAGAAAAAAAGATAGAGAGCGTGAAGCAAAGCGAACTCGCGTTGGCTGTCGGCAGACCGAAAATGAGGTATCGCCTGTCGACGGTCCGCAGATCAGGAATGCCGATGACGAAAAAGAGGCATACCGCAGCGGTGATGTACAAAAGCGTCTGTCCCTGGGCCAGTCCAAAGCCTTCGGCAATGCCGCGCACAAGTGAAACGCCCATCCCCCAGCAAAGCGGAGCCAAAAGTCCGATCAATGTTGCGCGCTGCGTCGTCATCGCCGAGCTCATAAAAACCTCAAGTGTTTTTTATCCTGCGGCTTCAGTGACCGCTTCCGTCCGTTGAGACTGTTCGTTATCCCAGAGCATGAGAGGGAAAGCGCAGTCGCCTAAAGGGTGAAAGGGAAGTGTAGCGCCGCCCATGGCGAAAAAAAGCTCCGTCCGAAGAAATACCAACCTCGGGCGGAGCAGATCATCCTCTCGGGCAGTTTTGCCGCCCGATTCGGATGGATTCTCGTTAAAGCTCAGAACGAAACGTTAGTTGTCGGTGAATGCCTTCTTCACGCTGAAGGGCCATGCCTGATAGCCCATGGTGTTGTGGAGCTGAATTTCGACGGCCGGTTCTTTTTCGCCCCAGCGGAACTCGTCAATGTACGGGTTGGGAAGACCCTTCATAGCGCCGGTGGTAAGGTCGAAGTCGGCGCCGGCCGTGGCGGAATAGACAAAAACAGAGTTCTTGTCAGGCTGGTACTCGGTGAGCGACGTCACCGGGCTGTACCAATTGTGGCCGCGTTCTTTGCCGTATTCCCAAACCTGCTCTACGGTGCGCTTGACCTGATCGATCTTGTAGATGACCGCGCGCGAATACTTCATTTCCGGAAGCGCCGGCTGTTCCATGCCGCGGGCGTCGCCGTTGTCGAAGACCGAAACCCAAATCACGTTCTTGTCGGACTTGGAATCAATACGCCAAGCCGTGTGCTGCGTCCACGTCCAGTCGAATGCGTCGCCGCACTCAGCGTCGCCGCACTTCAAGGGCTTGCCCTGAGCATCGACCGGCGTGAGCAGCGCTTCCTTCCAGGGAGAACGCCAGCCGCGCGGCGCCCCGAGAATCCACTTCACCTTCTTGTCGCGGCCGATCTTGATGATCGCGGACTGGTGACGCGAGGAAATGATGATCGAGTCGTCGGTCGGGTCGTAGTCAACGGAATTGACGTGCGCCCAGTTGCGGCCTGGGCCGGTGCCGGCAAAGTCGCCAAAGTTGGCCGAGGTTTCCTGCTTGGCGAGGTCTTCTGCCGTGAGCGTATGACCGGCCTTGCTCGGATCGATGTTCAGGCAGACTGCACCCTGGTCGAGCGCCTTGATGACGTTGCTGCGGTACGGATCGAGAATATCAAAGAGACGCCATTCATCGACCACGCGGCCGCCGGCATCCACCTCAATAATCATGTCGCGGACCGTGCGGACGCGCTTCTGATCGATACGGCGGAGGTCAGCCGAAGCGACGCGAAGCAGATAGTGGCCGTTTGGCATCGGATCGAGCGAATGCGAGAAGTCGCTGTAGCCCGCCGGCAGCCGACGATTGAAAGCCTTGCGGCCCATAATGTCGTACTTCACATAAGTCGAACCGTAGCCCCAGGAAACAGCGCCGTCGCTGTTCTGCTTGAAGCCCATCATGACGCCCTTGGTGTAGATCGATTCGGGATCCCAAATCGTCGAAGCGTCGAGGTACCAGCGAATGGCGCCCGTCGTGTCAATGATGGCAATCTTCGGAATGAAGCTCCACGTGAGAGCGCCGCCTTCCGGATTGTTCCAGACTGCGCGCGTATCAGCACCGTGGGCATTGCCGAAGTTGTTGACAAAGTAGAGACGATCTTTGAATTCAGGATCGACCTTCTTCACCTCTACGTCAAACATCAGGTTCTTTTCGCCGGCAGCTCCCGATTCGATGCCGCGCAGCGGACCGCAATAGATCGTATAGGTGTGTTCGCCCTTGACCTCTTTGCCGTCAAAGCGGTACGAATACTGGACTTCAACCTTGTTGGAATAGTCGGCATAAAGACCGAACACCGGAATGCCGGCATGCGTAAGCAGCTGCGCCTTCGAAACATCGTATGCGATTTCCTGGCCGCCGTCCTTAGGCACCACACGGACATGAGCCGTGAGCAGTTCGTAGCCGCCGTTCTTAATGACGGCGGTGAGCGGCGAAATCTTATACGGGTTGACGATCACTTCGCCGAGATCACCCTGCTTGGCAAAACCGACAACAGCGAAACCGCTCGGCGTTCCCATGGCAAAGGCTCCGCTTGCAGCGGAGACGGCAAGCGCCGCACCGGACAGAAGAAAGGCGCGCTTAGTAAGCTGCATGATGTATTCCTCTTTTGTATCGTTTCGCGGGGGAGGATGCTCTCACCCGCAGTCCTGAGGAAATACTGCGCTTAGGCTCAATTCCCCGCTATTCCTGCATTCGCGGATTCTTTCGCAAAAAATGGAAAATCATTTTCAGCGTTCGCGGCCGCATCATGATGATCCATCTCAGACATTGCGCCTAAGGAAAAACTCCCTTTGACATTGTTCAGACGCATTTGACGTGCGCCGACAGTGCGAAGATGCACCAAACGCGACCCTGAAGCATTCCCAAACCGCGCTCGGCCGTGGCATGATTGAAGACAGTTCTTCTGCGGAAACATCAATTCCGTGCGGAACATGCAGCGCCTTTTCGCTGTAAACCATATTCCCATTTGTCGGAGCATTGTCGTGTACGGCTTCACCTTCCGCCGCCATCACCACCACCATCCTTAAAGCATCCCTCGGGCGCACAAGCTGTTCGGGAGGATCGATGCATGCTTCCGGCGGCTCAGGATGAAGCTCCACAAAACAGAAAAGCCTTCGGAAGTCATCGGACTCCGGAGGCTTTTTTCATCACTGCGCCGGATCTTTGGATGTCCGATGATGGTGCGGCGCAGAAGACGACCGCTCCCAAAGCCCGTTCCCCGTCACCCCATTTCACGAAAGAAGAGAAGAAAATGACTGAAAACAACCGCCTGAGGCTTGCAATGCAAAAGTCCGGGCGACTTTCCGACGACTCGCAGGACCTTCTTGAACGCTGCGGTCTCAAGGTACGCTTCCACTCCCAGCGCCTCCTGGCCGTAGCGGAAAATATGCCCGTTGAGATCCTGCGCGTGCGTGACGACGACATTCCAGGTCTCGTCATGGACGGCGTGGTCGACCTCGGCATCATCGGCGAAAACGTGCTCGAAGAAACCGTACTCGCCCGCAGAAGTCAGGGAGAAGAACCGAAATTCCGCATGCTCAAGCGGTTTGATTTCGGCGGCTGCCGGTTGTCGGTGGCGATTCCGACGGATGAGACTTGGGGCGGTCTGGAAAGCCTCAACGGCCGCCGCATTGCGACGAGCTATCCGCAGCTCCTTAAGCGCTGCTTTGATGAACGCGGCCTCACCTTTAAGCCCTGCCTGCTCACGGGTTCGGTTGAAGTGGCTCCTCGAGCCGGTCTTGCCGACGCCATCTGTGATCTCGTCTCAACGGGAGCAACCCTTGAAGCCAACGGGCTGAAGGAAGTGGAGGTCGTGTACCGCTCCAAAGCCTGTCTCATTGCCAAGGCCGAGCCTTTTGACAGCGAAAAGGCCGAGCTTGTCGAACGGCTGCTCGTACGCATGCAGGGTGTTGCCCGTGCGCGCGAATGCAAATACATCATGCTTCACGCCCCCAAAGCCAAGCTCGCAGAAATTACGAAGCTGCTGCCGGGCGCTGAACATCCGACCATTCTTCCGCTTGCCGGATCAGCCGATCATGTCGCGCTCCACATGGTGAGCCGCGAAAGCCTTTTCTGGGAAACGATGGAGGGGCTCAAAGCGCTCGGCGCAAGCTCGATCCTCGTTTTGCCGATTGAAAAAATGATGGAGTAACTCAAATGACGAATTTCAATTTCAGCGACATCATTGAATGGGATGCGCTTTCGGAAGCCGAACGCACCGACATTCTCCGCCGCCCCGCCGTCATGGCCGGCGACAAAATCACGGCCGTCGTGTCGGGTATTCTTGACGAAGTCGAGTCCCGCGGCGACGCAGCGCTGCGTGACTTCAGCGCCAAATTCGACCGCACGGAAGTGAAGAATTTCAAGGTGAGCAAGGCAGAGGTCGACGCCGCCATTTCGCGCCTTTCGCCTGAATTCATCAAAGCACTTCAGACAGCGGCCAAAAATATCGAAAAATTCCACTCCGCTGAAGTGCTCGAGACGGTCACTGTCGAAACCATGCCCGGCGTCGTTTGTCAGCAGGTTACTCGCCCGATCGGCGCCGTCGGCCTCTATATTCCGGGCGGCACAGCACCGCTCTTTTCCACAGTGCTGATGCTTGGCATTCCAGCCAAGATCGCCGGCTGCGGCCGCGTCATCCTCTGCTCGCCGCCTCCGATTGCCGATCCGATTCTCGCAGCGGCTCGTCTGTGCGGCATTGATGAGATTTATCAGGTGGGCGGCGCTCAGGCGATTGCCGCCATGGCTTTCGGCACTGAAACGATCCCCTCCGTCTCGAAGATCTTCGGGCCGGGCAACGCCTACGTCACCGAAGCCAAGCGTCAGGTCAGCCGCCGTCCGGACGGCGCGGCCATTGATATGCCCGCAGGTCCCTCGGAGGTTCTCGTTATTGCAGATGCTGAAGCCGATCCGCGCTTTGTTGCTGCTGATCTGCTCTCTCAGGCCGAACACGGGCCGGACAGTCAGGTCGTGCTGCTCACGCCCTCCAAGACCCTTGCCAAGGCGGTTGCTCAAGCTGCAGCTAAGGAACTCGAAACGCTTCCGCGCCGCGCCATTGCAGAAAAGTCCCTTTCTGCGAGCCGTCTGATTGTGGTGAAGGACCTCAAAGAGTGCGTCGAAGTGTCTAACCGCTACGCGCCCGAACACCTCATCCTTCAGACCCGCAATGCGCGGGAGCTCGTGCCGTTCGTCCAGAATGCCGGTTCGGTATTCGTGGGGGACTGGTCACCCGAATCGGGCGGTGACTACGCCACCGGCACCAATCACGTTCTGCCCACCTACGGGTGCGCGGCGGCTTACTCCAGCCTGGGGCTCGCCGACTTCACCAAGCGTATGACGGTGCAGGAAATGACGCCGCAGGGGTTCTCGGAACTGGGCGAAGCGATTGCCATTCTTGCCCACGCCGAACAGCTCGACGCCCACCGCAACGCGGTACTCGTTCGCCTCGAAAAACTCTCTAAAAAGATCGGAGGGTAAATTGGCTGACTATTGCGCAGAAATTGCTGAAGCCCCGGAGCGTCTTGCGCGCCCCGAAGTGCAAAAACTCACGCCCTACCAGTCTGCCAGACGCATTGTTGCCGCAGCGGGCGGGCGCGGAGACATTTGGCTCAATGCCAACGAGTCGGCCGAATCTGTGCCGATGGCGCTTCAGACCGAACGCTTCAACCGCTATCCGGAGCCTCAGCCTGAAGCCGTTGTCGAGGCTTATGCGGCTTATGCCGGCGTTTCGACCGAACAGATTCTTGTCACCCGCGGCGGCGACGAAGGCATTGAGCTTTTGGTTCGTACCTTCTGCCGTCCAGGCGAAGACGCTGTACTGCAGTTCCCGCCCACTTACGGCATGTACGCGGTATCGGCCGAAACCAACGGCGCGAAAGTGATCAATCTGGTCACCGCTCCGGACCGCGGCTGGGTGCCTGATGCCGCTGAGGCCGCGCATACGCTCGACACCCGTCCTGAGGTGAAGCTCGTTTTTGCCTGCTCTCCGGGCAATCCCACGGGAACACTCATCCCCATGGGGGTTCTTCGCAAGCTCGCGCAGGTTGCTGCCGGACGGGCGCTGCTCGTCATTGACGAAGCTTATATTGAGTTTTCGCCCGCCGACACGGCTGTGGATCTCCTTAAAGAATACCCGCACGTGGTCATCATCCGCACGCTCTCAAAAGCCTTTGCGCTTGCGGGACTGCGCTGCGGCTTCCTCTTGTCCTCTCCGGGCGTGATCGGAATGCTCAAGAAGGTCATCGCCCCCTACCCCATTCCGTCACCGGTCGCTGATCTGGCCGCTCAAGCGCTCACCCCCGCGGCGGTGAGCGCCATGCGCCAGCGTGCTGCGGCGGCAGTCATGCGCCGCTGCGAACTCGAGGTTGCGCTCGAAGATCTCCCCGGCGTCGAAGCGGTTTTTCCGAGTGCCTCGAATTTCCTTCTGGCGGAATTCTCCGACGGTCCTCAAGTCTTCAAGGCTATGTGGGATCGAGGGATCATTCTGCGCGACCAAAACCGTCAGCCGACGCTTGCCAACTGCATCCGCATTACTGTGGGTACGCAGGAAGAGAACGATGAGCTCCTCGGCGCGCTTCGTGAAGTTCTCGGCGCCGGCGCTTCAAAGGGAGACGTTAAATGAAGGAACGCATCCTCTTTGTTGACCGCGACGGCACGATTCTGGAGGAGCCGCATGATTTTCAGGTCGACAGCTTTGAAAAGATGCGTTTTGTCGAGGGCGTTTTGCCCGCACTCAAAGCGCTTCGCGAAGCCGGCTGGAAACTCGTGATGGTTTCCAATCAGGACGGGTTGGGCACGGCGTCATTTCCCGCAGAAACCTTCAAGGGTCCGCATGAGCTGATGATGCAGATCCTGGAGAGTCAGGGGGCGCATTTTGACGAAGTGCTCATCTGCCCGCACATGCCCGGCGAGGGCTGCACCTGCAGGAAGCCCAATACCGGTCTCGTCAAGCAGTATCTCAAGCGCGGGGTGCTCGACAAGCACAATTCCTACGTGATCGGCGACCGTGAAACGGACCTGACACTCGCTAAAAATATGGGACTCACCGGTCTGCGCGTGGGGCCCGACGGCCAATCCTGGGCTGCCATTGAAAAGCGTCTGCTCGAAAGCCTTCCTGCTGCTCCCGCCCAGCCAGTCCGCGACCGGCACAGCGCTGTTGAACGCGTCACCAAAGAGACGCAGATTTCGGTGGAAGTCTGGCTTGACCGTTCAGGTGAAAATGACATTTCCACAGGCATCGGCTTTTTCGACCACATGCTCGACCAGATCGCCGTGCACGGCGGCATTCGTCTGCATCTTCATGCCAAGGGAGACCTTCAGATCGACGATCACCACACGGTCGAAGACACAGGACTCGCGCTCGGCGAAGCGCTGCGGCTCGCATTGGGCGACAAGCGCGGCATCCGCCGCTTCGGCTTCCTGCTGCCGATGGATGAAGCGCTTGCACGCTGTGCGCTCGACATTTCCGGTCGTCCGTACCTCACGTTCAAAGCCAAGTTCAAGCACCGCCATGTCGGAGATCTGTCGACCGAAATGATCGAGCACTTCTTCCGTTCGCTCTCTCAGACCATGGGCATTACTTTGAACCTCAAGGCCAAGGGCGGCAATGACCATCATGTTGCCGAAAGCCTCTTCAAGGCCTTCGGCAGAACGCTTCGTGATGCAGTTCGTGTTGAGGGGACCGAGCTCCCGTCTTCGAAGGGGGTACTGTGAAAGCTGTCATTCTCGACACCGGCTGCGCCAATCTTGCTTCACTTGCCTTTGCGGTGAAGCGTCTCGGCGTGGAGCCCCTGATTACACGTGAAGCTGCCGACATCCGATCGGCCGACCGCATTTTCCTCCCGGGCGTCGGCACCGCCAAAGCAGCTATGACGGCTTTGACGGAACGCGGGCTTCCCGAGCTGATCCGCGAGGCCCATCAGCCGCTTTTGGGCATCTGTCTTGGAGAGCAGCTCCTTGGCCGCCGCAGTGAAGAAACGGGCGGCGTGGATCTGCTCGGCCTCATCGATGCGGATGTCCGCCAACTCAATGCGCCCGGACTGCCGCTTCCGCACATGGGGTGGAACAGAGTCTTTCCCAAGAGCGAATCCCCGCAGGCCAAACTGCTTTTTAAGGACATCGAACCTGGAGAATGGTTCTATTTTGTCCACAGCTTTGCAATGCCTGACGGCCCAGCCGCCATTGCTTCCTGCACATACGGAGAGCCGTTTGCCGCCGCAGCTGCCAGCGAAAACTTCATGGGCGTGCAGTTCCACCCAGAGCGCTCGGGCAAAGCGGGCGCTCGTCTTCTTGCTAATTTCCTCGGAGCAGCCGCATGATTATTCCCGCCATTGATTTAATCGACGGCTGCGTCGTGCGTCTTCATCAGGGTGATTACGGCCTCCGCCGCGACTACGGCGAAGACCCGCTTGCCCGTCTTCAGCAATATCAGGCGAGCGGCGCGAAGCTGCTCCACATCGTTGACCTTACCGGCGCCAAGGATCCGAAAGCGATACAAATTCCCCTTCTGCGCGAACTGCTCGGAAGCCTCTCTATCCCTGTGCAAACGGGCGGCGGCATTCGCTCAGCTGACGATGTGCGCTCGCTCCTCGATGCCGGCGCAGCCCGCGTCGTAGTGGGCTCTGCCGCCGTGAAGCGCACGGATGAAGTGGCCGGCTGGATGAAAACTTTCGGCGCCGACAAGCTCGTTCTCGCACTTGACGTACGCATCAACCAGGCCGGAAACGCCGAGGTTGCCGTGAGCGGCTGGCAGGAAAATTCCGGGGTGTTAATGGACGACCTGATCCGAGCCTTCGAACCCGCCGGCCTGCGGTACGTACTGACTACTGATATTTCCAAGGACGGCACATTGGCCGGCCCCAACACGGCGCTCTACGCCAAACTTGCTCAAACGTTCCCGAACATCGACTTTCAGGCCTCCGGCGGCATTGGCAGTCTCGACGATATCCGCGCGGTATCGCATACGGGCGCTGCCGGCGTCATCGTCGGCCGGGCACTTCTGGAAGGTAAATTCACCCTCGAAGAGGCTATTGAATGCTGGCCAAACGAATAATTCCTTGTCTTGACGTGAAGGACGGCGTTGTCGTCAAGGGCGTTAAGTTCCGCGGGCATGAGGTGATGGGCGAAATCGTCCCGCTCGCCCGCCGATATGCCGAAGAAGGCGCCGACGAGCTGGTCTTTTACGACATCACTGCATCGTCGGACGGCCGCGTCGTCGATAAGAGCTGGATTTCACGCGTCGCCGAAGCGATTGATATTCCGTTCTGCGTAGCGGGCGGCATCCGCTCGATTGAAGACGCCGGGCGGCTTCTCGCTTTCGGTGCTGACAAAATCTCCGTCAACTCTCCTGCGCTCGCGGATCCCTCCCTCATTTCACGTCTTGCCGAGCGTTTCGGCGTGCAGTGCGTCGTGGTCGGCATCGACTCCTGGCATGACGAAAAGACCGGCGAATACTGGGTCAATCAATACACCGGAGACGAAAAGAAAACGCGAGTAACCCAGTGGCGCACGCTCGACTGGGTTGAAGAAGTCCAGCGCCGGGGGGCGGGGGAAATCGTCCTCAACATGATGAATCAGGACGGCGTACGCCAAGGCTACGACCTCGCGCAGCTGAGCGCAGTGCGCGCTGTCTGCAAAGTCCCGCTTATTGCAAGCGGCGGCGCCGGAACAATGGAGCACTTTCTTGATGCGTTCGAGACTGCCCATGCCGATGGTGCCTTGGCAGCCTCCGTCTTTCATAAGAAAATAATCAATATCGGGGAGTTGAAAACCTATCTCCGCGAGCACAACATTGAGGTGAGAACATGCTGAAGAAAGAAGATATTAATGCCCTCAACTGGGCCAAGGCAGGTGATTTAATGCCCGCCATCGTCCAGGATGCCCGCTCAGGGCAGGTCCTCATGCTCGGCTTTATGAACCGTGAAGCCGTGGACAAGACACTCGAAACCGGCAAAGTCACCTTCTGGTCTCGTACGAAACGCCGTCTTTGGACCAAAGGCGAAACGTCCGAACATTGGCTCCACCTGGTTGACATCGGCACAGACTGCGACCGGGATTCGCTGCTCATCCTCGCCAATCCGGACGGTCCGACTTGTCACCGCGGCACGACGAGCTGCTTCTCGCCGATCGAGCACCGCTGGAACTTCCTGCGTGAACTCGAGGTGCTCCTCGAAAGCCGCCGCGGCGCATCACCCGAAGAGTCCTACACGGCTCGTCTCTATGCCGCGGGCACCAAGCGCATTGCTCAGAAGGTCGGCGAAGAAGGCGTAGAAACCGCACTTGCCGCCACGGTGCACGATAAGGAAGAACTGAAGAATGAAGCGGCCGATCTGGTTTACCACCTCCTCGTTCTGCTCGCCGATGCGGATCTTGAACTCGCCGACGTCATCGATGTTCTGAAGGCCCGTCACAAGGATCGTCAGCGCGAACACCTGCTTAAGTGCTGAAACTCACCTCCGCCCGTCTGCGCTCATCTTCTCATTAAAGACTGAGCGTCAGTATTGAGGGCCTCTCGGCGCGGCAATGCTCTTCAAGCCGAAGAGCTTCCGCGCCTTTTTGCGCGCTGTTCATCCCAAAAAATGGAGGCTGCGGGGCTTTTTGTCCTTCCTCATCCTCACCCGCGAAAAAGGTTCCCCTTGAAGCCGTCGTCACTGGAAGACCGAAAAACCGTCGAAACTGTCGCTCATCAGGGCATTTCACAGGCTGAGTTAGGTAGTTTCTCTTCGGTCGAAATCAAACCGATAGTGATATCTTTATCAGATGCGTCCTTGCAGAACCTTGAACCACCCAGGACCCAGCCTAAAATGAAGCAAATTAAAAAATCCTCCAAGCTTGACAACGTTCTTTACGACATCCGCGGTCCGATCATGGACAAGGCCAAGCAGATGGAAGCAGAAGGACGCCGTCTCATCAAACTCAATATCGGCAATCTTGCCGTGTTCGGCTTTGACCCGCCCGAAGAGGTCATGCGCGACATGATCTATAACCTGCCCAACTCGGCCGGGTATTCGGACAGCAAGGGGATGTTCGCCGCCCGCAAGGCGGTCATGCACTACACGCAGGACAAGCAGATCGAAGGCGTAACGCTCGAAGACATCTATCTCGGCAACGGCGCATCGGATTTAATCACGATGGCCACGAACGCTCTGCTCGATGAGGGCGACGAGCTGCTGGTGCCGACGCCCGACTATCCGCTTTGGACGGCCGTTGCCTCGCTCGCAGGCGCCAAACCCGTGCATTATCTCTGCGATGAAGAAAAAGGCTGGATTCCCAATATCGACGACATTCGTGCCAAAGTGAGTCCGCGCACCAAAGGCATCGTCGTCATCAACCCAAACAACCCCACAGGCGTTCTCTATCCCAATTCCGTGCTCCTTGACATCATTCAGGTTGCACGAGAAAACGGTCTTGTGATTCTTGCCGACGAGGTCTATGACAAGATTCTCTACGACGGCATCAAGCACACCTCCATGGCGGCGCTGTCGCACGATGTGCTGACCCTCACCTTTAATTCACTCTCGAAAGCCTACCGTGCCTGCGGCTACCGCGCTGGCTGGATGGTCATTTCGGGCGACAAGAGCAATGCAAAGGACTTCATCGAAGGTCTCAACATGCTCGCCAATATGAAGCTCTGCGCCAACGTTCCGGGTCAATACGCCATCCAGACGGCGCTCGGCGGCTACCAATCGATCAACGACCTTATTTGTGAGGGCGGGCGGCTGCGTCGTCAGCGCGACATTGCCTACGAAATGCTCTCGGCCATCCCCGGCGTTTCTGTGGTCCATCCGTGTGCGTCGCTTTATATGTTCCCGCGTCTGGATCCAGATGTTTATCCGATTGAAGATGACCGTGAATTCTTTAAAGAGCTCCTTGAAGCAACGAACGTTGTGTTAGTTCAGGGGACCGGCTTCAACTGGCCCAAACCCGATCACTTCCGCATGGTATTCCTGCCTTACGAATGGGAGCTGCGCGACGCCATCAACCGCATTGCCAAGTTCCTCGCTGACTATCGCAAGCGCCATCCCGGAAAGAAAACCTTTCCGGAAGACAGCGTGCAGCCTAAAAGCAAAGAAGAAATCGCCCGTCAAGCAGCCTTGGCGGAAGCCAAAGACCAGGCATAAAGTCTGATTTCTGCTGCAATTAGCAGCTGCGAGCGGCTCCTCTTTTTTTCGAGGAGCCGTTTTTTTGGACGGTGAAATTCTTCAAGCACTTCGCTTGGCCGCTCGCGCGCTCTTAATAGAGGGCTATGTTTTCCTCACCTTCATCAGAATCGAAGCACTTTCATGCCCAATCTCTACCAGCTTTCGACACTTTCCGCACTGCTTCTCGGCGACTTTGAACCCTCGCTCTCCATTGGTGAGCTCAAGCAGCACGGCACACTCGGCATCGGCACTTTTGAAGGACTCGGCGGTGAGCTCATCATGCTCGACGGCGTCGTCTGGAACGGCACGCATACGGGCGAAGCCGTGCCGGCAGCCGACAGCGAAAAAACGCCCTTTGCCTGCGTCATTGACTGGCTGCCCGCCGCCTCTGCCGTCAAACTGCCCGCTGTCGGCAGTTTGGATAATCTTCGAGCGATTTTGGACGAAGCAGCAAAAGGCGCAGAGAATCGAGTGCTTGCTGTGCGGCTGCAGGTTTTTCAAGCCGATGTGACCTTCCGCAGTTTTTCGCCGGCACCGAAACCGTGGAAGCCGATGAAGGACATGCTTTTTTCACAGAAAATCACCGCCGAGCGAAACGTTCGGGCAGAGATCATCGGATTTCGCTTTCCCGGCTATCTCGAAAGCATCAACATGCCTGGCTGGCACCTGCACGTGCTAACCGCTCCCAACGATTCGGGGAAACGCTTCGGCGGACACCTCCTCAATATCACTGCGGATGCCGGCATCGAAGCACAATGGATGACGGCTGCTGGTCTGGAATTAACTTTTCCCACCGGTGAAGCCGGGCGCATTTATGATGCACTGCCGCTTGACCAAGACCTCCGCGAGGTCACTAAAGCCGCAGAGGGTTAAACGCGAAAGCCGCCGGGTCCATGAAGCATGCGGCGGCTTTGCGCAGAGAGTTTTCAGTTCAGTGTCAGCACACCGTCAAACTTCCGGCAGCAGACGGCGAATGTTCCCTCGAATCCAGCTGCCAAACGCAACATTGACAACAATGGCCGGTCCTGCCACATAAAAGAAAATGAGAGCGGCCGGAAAGTCATAGAGATATTCACCCATTCCAAAGCCGCGCAGCGCCTCGGCGGTGATGTCGGAGGTCACGGAAAAGAAAAAGGTGGAGAACCACGACACGGCAAAAGTTGAAAATACCCAGAGAATCAGGCGGGTATCTGAAAGGTTCTGCGCCTCCTGATGCTCACGCTTTCGATGAATCAAGCCGGGCAGCTGCAGCAGAACCGCACCCAGACTCAAAAAGAGTGCAAGGAAAAGCACCAAAAGCACCACCGAAATCGAAGTCCAGCTCTCCGCAGCAAGCATGAGCAGTTTGCCTTTGAGCACCATACCGCTGAAAAAAGCGACAAAAGCGCCGATGAGCGACGACATTTTGACAATGTCCCAAACCGCACCGGCGAAGCCGGTCCGGATGTCATCGGGATCGCCGGTCTTGATGATCTTTCTAAAGGCCATGTCTGAATGTTCCCTTTTTTTATGAACGTTTGGACGTTCTTAGTGTGCGCCTCCCCCTATTCCATCTTCAGAAAGGAGCGCTCGATGAATAGGGCGATATGGTAGCGGCAATCGTCCCATCATGTTTGCAGAAATATTGACTCTCCAAGGCGAATCGAGGAGCCCAGCCTTTCGCTTTGCGGCTCTGTTCCAAAGCGACTGAATTGCGCGTGGACAGAGGGGGCTGGATGGAACGCTGCCCGGCGCTTTGCCAACGGCATCACAAAAGCGCCGTGAGAAGCCCAAAACCGGACTGCGGAGCGTGAGCTCGGGCTTTTTCGGTGCTGAATCAGACCGCAGACGAGCCCCGTTAAAAAAGGATGCATATCAGCAGCCGCCCGGCCCTGGAGCAGTCCAAGGCGGAGCGGCAAAAGGGCGGCCTGACGGGATCCAAACCCCGTCGCTGCAGCGATCGAGCTGCTTAGGCTTCCAAATATGCAACAACAGCAAGGATGAAGAAGACTGCAGCCGCAATCTGGCGCATCAGCTTCATCGAAATCTTTTCAGCGAGTTTGTTGCCGACGAAAACAGCCGGGGCATCGGCAAGCATGAGACCGAGCGTCGTGCCGCAGATCACCCAGAAAGCTTCTGCCGGATAACGCGCAGCAAGCGCGACGGTAGCCACCTGCGTTTTGTCGCCGACTTCCGCGATGAAAAAGAGTATCACCGTCGTGCCGAAAACACCGAATCGCCGCAGCCGGTCATTATTGCCGCCTTCATCGATCTTGTCCGGAATAAGGATCCAGATGCCCATGGCAATGAAGGAAACGATCAGGATCCAGCGCAGCAGGTCTGCACTGATAAAGTTCGCGAGCGTAGCACCCAAAGCGCCGGCAATCGCATGGTTAAGGAAGGTGGCGACAAAAATCCCGAGGATGATGGTCCAGGGCTTGCGGAAGCGCGCAGCCAGAAAAACGGCAAGCAGCATCGTCTTGTCGCCGATCTCTGCAGCGGCAACGACGCCCGTGGAAAGGAGCGTGGTCTGAAGAACTTCAAGCATGAGGGGGTCTGAACGGCGTCGCGGCGGTCGGAAAAACCTGCTCGGCGCGTACCTTCCTGCCGCACGCCGTCACAAAATAGACTCATGCAGAAGGCCGCGCCGCAGGTCTTGCCGATGCTCAACCGCCCGCTTGACGTTTGCCGCAATTATTTCTTGGAGGAAGCGGTCAAAACGGGTCCAAACGGCCGTTCATGCATCCCGCCGCCATGAGAAGCGGGGAAAAGCTCCTCAAGTATGTTGACGACGGGCGGAGACCGGACGACTGCCGGACTCCCTGGCTACTCCCCTGTGGGAGAGAGATCGCATTTTAGCGTTGCGGACGCGGTTTTGCCACTCATGGACCTATTTCTCAATGCGGCGTCAAAGCTGTGTTCCACAATATCAAGAGCGGCATACATCCGTAGGATAAATTTGTCTTTGCTCTCGCCCCTGCGCTCATTAGGAATAAACTTAGCGCTTTTCAGCCTTCAACGAAACAATGGCCTTTTCCCTGTTGGACTTCCATTCATAGGACGCTTCCGTGTCGTTATCGAGTTCTGATACGCTTTTTCAGCTTCGCCAGTCGGCGATTCTGCTTCTTACGGCCATGATTTGGGGGGCAACCTTTGTTGCTCAGTCCCTTGGCATGGATTCCGTGGGCCCCTTCACCTTCACCACAACCCGCATGCTCCTCGGGGCGTTCTTTCTGCTCCCGATAGTGCTGCTGCGGCGCAAGCGCCTGGCGGCAGAAAGGCCTGCGGAGGCCGCAAGGCGTGCGGCTGCGCAATACCGCCGTACGCTCTTAATAGGCGGGATTCTCTGCGGGCTCTGTCTCTTCGGCGGGGAATCGCTGCAGCAGTTTGGCTTTGTGCACGATACTGAAGTCGGAAAATCAGGCTTCATCACGGCGCTTTATATCGTCTTCGTCCCCATCATCAGTCTCTTCCTTGGGCGCCGCGGCAGTCCGCTCCTTTGGGCTGCTGTCGCGCTTTCACTCGTCGGCTTGTGGTTTCTCTGCATTCCGCCGGAAGGCTTCACGATTGCAGCGGGGGACCTCTTTGTGCTTGCCTGTGCGGTGGTCTTTTCGCTCCACATTCTCGTCATTGGACGATACGTTTTGCTCGTCGACGCTGTCGAACTCTCCATGATGCAGTTTTTCTGCGGTTCGATCCTCGCATTCTTCGCCATGCTGGCACTGGAGTCACCCACTTGGATCGGCTGGCAGACTGCACTTCCCGCCATGCTTTGGGCCGGCATCATGAGCAACGGCATCGCCTATACGCTGCAGATCGTTGGTCAGCGCGGCATGAACGACACCACGTCGAGCCTGATTCTGAGTCTGGAAAGTGTTTTCTCAGTCATTTCCGGCTGGCTCATCCTCAATGAAGTCCTCTCTGTGCGGGAAGGTCTGGGCTGCGTGCTCATGGCCGCAGCCGTAGTGCTCGCTCAACTGCCCGGCAACAAAAAGTGACACAAAAGCACGCTGCATACAAGAGTCCCTGATCCTATACTTTTCGACATCGAATTAATTTCGCCGATGGAGCCTCTTCATGAACTTTCTCATCGTTAATGCCGGCTGCCGCATCAATGGTCAGGGCGGCACGCTTTCGGCCGCAATGGCTGAGCTTGCCGAGCGTACGCTCAAGCATCACGGCCACTGCGTTGTTGTCACTGATCTCAACGAACCTTATGTCGTTGCCGACGAAGTCAAGAAGATCCTGGAAGCTGATGTTTTGATCTTCCAAACGCCGGGCTGGTGGATGACCACGCCCTGGCAGCTCATCAAGTATGAAGACGATGTCTTTGTCTCACCGGAACTTTGCGGCGGAGACGGCCGTACGCGCAGCGACCCGGAGAAGAAATACGGTTCGGGGGGCTTCCTTACCAATAAACGTTATGTGCTTTCCACCACCTGGAATGCACCGTTGGAAGCCTTTACGGATCCCCATCAGTTCTTCGAAGGCAAGGGGCTTGACGGGCTCTTCATGCCTTTCCACAAAACCATGCAGTTCCTCGGGCTCAAAGCCTATCCGAGCTTCATGGTGAATGACGTTTTTAAACACCCGACCATTGAAGCTGATTTCAAGCGCTGGGAAGCCTACCTCACCGAACATTTTGGTCAAAACGCCTGAAATATTCAGCTTGCTTCACTCGCCGACCCGCATGCATGGCGCCAGCCCGCATGCGGGTTTCTTTTTGCGCATATAAGGCAATTACATAAGGCGCGTAGCCAATTGCTGCGCTAACCTCTGCCAATATGTTTTGCGGCTTTGACGCCCGTGCATTCAACCTTCATCAGCAAAATATAATATGCAATACGATTTCGACTGTATTATCGACCGCACCCAGATTGACAGCGTCAAATGGACGGCTTATCCAAAAGATGTTCTTCCGCTTTGGGTGGCAGACTCTGACTTCCAGTCACCTGAACCTGTTGTCGCCGCTGTGCAGAAAATTGTCGACACGAAGGTTTTTGGCTATCCCAACAGCCATTCTGGCGTGCTCGAACGTGCCGCTGTTTTCTGGTGCCGGCGCAAGTACAACTTCACCTTCAGTGAATCCGAAATCCACTATTGCCCCTCCATGAGCTTTGGCCTTGCCATTGCCATCCGCGCCTTCACTCAGCCGGGCGGCAAGGTACTCATGCAGACCCCCATCTATCCGCCCTTCACAGAGCTCACCAAAGCCAACGGACGCGTGTGCTCGATGAATCCGCTCAAATTCGTCAACGGCCGCTACGAAGTGGATTTTGACGACTTCGAACGCCGCGCCGCGGATCCTGACTGTTCCCTCTTCCTGCTCTGCAGTCCGCACAACCCTACCGGCCGTGTCTTTTCAGCCGATGAACTGAACCGTTTCGTTGAAATCTGTTCCGCCCATGACGTTGTGATCCTCTCCGACGAAGTCCATTCCGGTTTTGTTTTTAAGGGCGAACACGCTTTCCTGCCGGGGCTGTCGGAGACTGCCGCACGCATCTCCGTCTGGGGTTCAAGTCCTTCCAAAACCTTCAATACTGCAGGTCTGCGCGCTGCGTCTTTGGGATCCAAGAATCCGGAACTCAATGCCAAGCTTAAGGCCGAACTCACTGCGAGCCAGCCCGATCGTTCCGTCTTCAGTCAAACCGCCTTTGCCGCCGCCTGGACTGAATGCGACGATTACGGCGAACAAGTCGCTGCCTATGTGAAAAAGAATCTTGAATTTGCTGTCGAATTCTTCCGCACCCGTATTCCTTCCATTAAGACCTACCTGCCTGATGCCACTTATCTCATGTGGCTCGACTGCAGCGCACTTGGTTTTAAAACCCAGACTGAACTCAGTGAATTTTTCGTTAAGGAAGCTAAAGTCGCGCTCAACCCCGGCGAAAGCTTCGGTCCGGGCGGTGAGCAGCACATGCGTCTGAATACCGCCTGCCCGAGAAGCACGCTCGAAACGGCGCTCGAGCGCATTGAAGCCGCCGCAGCTCGCCGCTGCGCCCTGCTCGGCTGATTCTTCTTACGCCGCTCATTAAAACGGGCAGCCTTGCGGCTGCCCGTTTGTTGCTTATTCAACTGCACTTTAATGCACAGTCAAACACACCGTGATTAAGGCCTATTTCAAGGCTGCCACACGCTGACCGATGATGTATCCCTGCGTGATGCAGCGCCCGAGGCCGTGCTGCGAAGAACCGCCGGCGGATTCGCCGCCGCACCAGAGACCTGCAATGGGTTTGCCGGAAAGGTCAACCACACGGCAGTCCTTATCGATGCGCAGACCCGCGTAAGAATCATGGACGGCAAAAGTCGCCCAAGCGGCATAGAAGGGCCCCGTTTCAATGGCATACTGCGGCGCGGGCTTATCGAAATCCTCGTCCTTGCCTGCCTTCACAAAGGTGTTGTAGCGAGCAACACTTTCGGCAAGCACCTTGCCGTCCATCTTCCACTTCTGCCAGGGCGACGTATTGATCTTGGCGGCCAAGGCTTCAAGGGTATCGGCTTCAAAGAAAAGCTCCGGATCACAGATTCCCGGCGTCAGCGTAATGTTTTCGCGTTCAAGCGCTTTTGCGTCGAAGATCGCCCACTGCGGACCCGCGGAGAAATCGGGTTCGGCTGAACCCTCATTGAGGGCTAGCGCAGCATCAATGTAGTTGCGCGGACGGAATGGTTTACGCGTGGTGTTGCGCCAATCGCCGTGCACATACGGTTTTCCGTCCTTAAAGAAGCCTTCATGGGAACCATTGGGATAACCGCTCTCGAGCTCGTTGTAAAAGCGCTTGCCGACCTGATTGACAATAATCGCGTCCTGCCAGTCACGAATGTTGAGCCCTGAGTGCTTAATGAGCGGATAGAGCGGAGACTTTGGGGTCCAGCGAATATAGTTGGTGCGGACACCCACCAGCGGGCGCTTTCTGAGTGAGCCGTTGCGGTCCATCGCCTGATTTGCAGTTCCCCAAAGCGATGCCCCGATGGCCATTGCCGCCAATTCGCCCGAAGCATCCTGCGGCGAATATTCTTCCGCAGCATTGGCATATTCGGCCGTCAGACGCGGATCAAAAATACGCCGGAACTCGACGTTGCCGGCATTGCCGCCCGTCGCGATGACAAGCGCTTTCTTGGCGTGAACGACGATAGTTTCAGAAGTTTCCGAAATATTCCCTTCACTCTTAAAGCTCGGGAGCGGCTTTCCGGTTTCCGGATTGACTTTAGGCGAATAATGCGCCTTCAGTCCAACCACTCGGCGGTCGCCTTCAGCCTCTCTGTAGAGTTCATCCATGTGATAGTTGAGCAGGAACTGAACGCCCTTCTTTCTTGCCGAAGCCTCAAGGCTGCGCATAAGGAGTGTTCCGCCGGCGCCGGCAGGGCTTTCTGCGGACTGACCTTTGAACCAAAGCGTATGGTGCTCGCGCCGAGCGCTGAGCCCAACGGCATGTGCACCGCTGTTGTCGGGCGCTTGATCCACAAAAGGCACGCCGTTGGCAAGCAGGAATTCGAACGCCGGGGCCATATTAAAAGCGAGCGCGTGCTGCACAGCACGGTCGTTATAGCGATAGTCCGGCATGCCGCCCGACTCAACGATTGACCAGTCTGTCAAATCCTTAAAAACCAATTCCGGCGAATCTTTAATCCCGTACTTTTTCTGGAAGGAAGTGCCTCCGCCCAACGGCACATTGCCGCCAGACGTAATGGCGTGACCGCCGATATCGTAATTAGCGTCAACCACAAGCACCGAAAGACCTGCATCACGTGCGCCGATTGCAGCGGGAAGCCCTACAGCCCCCGCCCCGATGATTACAACGTCGGCTTCGTAATTCCATTTCTTCGGCATCGCAGCACTGCACGGAGCAGCCGCTGCGGAAGCGGTGCCGGACAATCCTGTCATTCCGGCAAAAGCCGTGCTAATCAATACGTTGCGGCGTGAAATATTGACCATAATTAATCCTCCTAAACGTTCGGCGATACTCATGATCACCTTTGAACTTGATTTCAGAATACTCCCGAAATCAGCAAAGCGGACATACGAATGAATCCTAATATCAATCATTCAGTAAAAAAGCGCCGCAGTGATATAACCCGCTGCGGCGCATATGGAAAACTTCAATAAGTGTTTTCAGCTGTACGTTTTAAAAGGCTTTATTCCACCCATTCCGCTTCGTAAAACTCCATCCCCGTATCGGGCAGCGCATTGAAATTTTTCAGATGCACATTGGAGGCCGTCGTGCTGTCTTCGAACACCAAGAACGCTACAGGCACCTCATCCCACAAGATTTCCTGAACTTCGCGGTAAATAGCGTCACGCTTCTTCGGATCGGGCTCGTTGACGGCCTTGTCGAAAAGTTCATCGACCTTGGGATTGTTGTAGTAGCCCTCGTTGGAAAGCTTGGGCGGCATTTCGCGAGAGTCAAAAATCGGACGCATCCCCCAATCCGGCTCTACTGTAGAGTTCGACCAGCCAATGTAATAGAGACGATTCGGCGACTCCGACGGCACCTTGTTCGCCTCTACGAGCGACACGCGCTGCCCTGCCTCCAGAATACGGGTTTCCGTCTTAATGCCGACCTGTGCGAGCTGCTGCTGGATGAACTGGATCACCTTGCTGGAGGTGGAGTTGTTGTAGCCCGACCAAAGCTTCGTCGAGAAGCCGTTGGGGAACCCCGCCTCAGCCAAGAGACGCTTGGCTTCCTGCGGATCATATTTGGGCACGCCGAGGTCAACCGCAGACGGAATTGGAAGAGGCAGAACCCCCGTAGCCGGCCGAGCATAGCCTGAGAAGGCCACTTTGCAGAGTGCTTCGCGGTTAATGGCCAGACTGATGGCCTTTCTCACACGCACATCGTCAAAGGGCTTATGAGCATTGTTGATTGAGAGATACCTCATCATGATCGACGGGACCACGTTGAGCTTGAGCTCGGGATCATTCTCAATGTCTTTGACCTGTTCGACAGGCATCGGCTGAATGAAAGCCGCTTCCTTTGTGCGCAGCATCGCGGCGCGGGAAGCGTTTTCAGCGACGGGAAGCCAAGTGATGGAATCCAGTTTAGGGAGCCCTTTTACTCGATAATTCGGATTCTTGACCACCACCAAGCGCTCACTCGGGTTGTAATCCTTGAGGAGATAAGGCCCGGTGCCGCAGGGATTAAAGGCGATCCCGCGGCCATCCATGGTTTTGATCGTGTTCGGGCAGATCATCTGTCCTGAGCCGTTGGCCAGACGCTGCAAAAATCCGGGCGTCCGGCGACTGAGGACAAACTTCACCTGAAGACGGTCAACCGCTTCTATCCGGTCGATGAAATTAAAGAACGACCGGCGTGAAAGGTGATTGTCCGGATTGAGCACCCGCTCGAAATTGAGCTTCACCGCTTCCGCCGTAAAGTCCGTACCGTCATGAAACTTCACGCCGTCACGAAGTTTGAAGGTATAAACGAGCCCATCCTCACTCACTTCATACGATTCGGCCAGCTGAGGCACCGGTTTGAGATTTTTGTCGAAACTATAGAGCCCTTCGTAGAACGACTTTGCAACAGTACGCGACAAGAGGTCGGTCGCTTGATAAGGATCTAGCGTGGTGAATGACGAACCAACCGCCACCGTAATGCCGCGGGCCTGACTGCCAGAAGGAAGTGTGAGAGCGGCAGCGAGGGAAACGGCGCAGACGGCTGAGAGAAGACTTTTGCGCATGGCGTGCGGATTCCTTCAAGGAAAACTGGCCGCACGGCCGTTCAACCGTCCATACGGCGAGAATTACTGCAGTTTTGACTACAGCTCCTGAGATGTGCCGAACTGCATAAGGAGCGTTTTTTAATAGACACAGGAGCCGATTAAAGCCTAGCGCGCCTTATATCTGCCTCGCCTCGGCGCTATGTCTTATCCCTTTGGATCGATCCGCAAGCCTTTTGAGTTGCCCTATTGTCAACAGGCAGACGTTTTCACGGATGCCCAAAATGGGCCGTCCGTACTCGCCGCTTCAGCCCGAGCTTTTGGGATATTCAAGCGTCCAGAACGAGCTTTGACGCAAAAAAGAGGAACAGACTGCCCAGCGCCGTATTGCCGAGCTTTCTCAGGCTCGGCACACGTGCGAGGCTGCGAAGCAGCGCCGCTCCCAGCGTAATGAGCACCGCAAACCACATCACGCTGAAGCTCTCCAGAATCATCGCGAGAATGAAGTATGAAATTCCCGGATGAGCATATGAGCTGTCGATGAATTGAACGAAAAAGGAGACGTAAAAAAGAATCGACTTGGGATTGGTAAGCGACAAGCCGAGCGCTGTGCGGAAAGCACGCAGTGCTGCGCCCTTAGTCGGTTTCGTCTCTTCCGAGGCACTGAGCTCGGCAGCCGTTCCGGCGGGTTTTGCCCGCTTGACGAAGAAGGTGTTCCAAATCACCTTTGCACCAATCCACGCAAGGTAAATGCCGCCGCCGATTTTCACCATTGAGAAGGCGAGCGGATGGCTCTTAATCATTGCCGCTACGCCCAGATAGGCGAGGAAGATCAGCACCGCATCACCGATCAGTACGGCAAGGAGACCCGCGCAGCCGGCACGCCGGCCGTCCAAAACACTCGTCTTCAAAACATAGAGTGAATTAGGCCCCGGCGCGATCACGATCATGAAAGCGCCGGCGATGTAGATCCACGGATTAATGATGCCGAACTGCTCGAACATAGCAAAGCTCAAATCTGCTCCCGGACAACGGATTCGTCAGAAGCTTCAACAAAAAAAGGTTCGCGATTTTAGCGCCTAATAAAGTCAGCTTCAACCCGGTCTTGAAGTGTGTATTCTCATTTATTTCGCCTCTTTAGCCATTCCAGCGCCTTCATCTGAGAGGCGGTATGGATGCCGCGTGAAATAAACGTTGAGCAGAATTGGAATCAAAAAGATCGTAAAAAGCGTCGACGCGGTCGTACCAAATATGAAAGTGATGGCCAAACCGCCGAACACGGGGTCAGGAATCAGAATCACGCTGCCCAAAATAATCGCCAAAGTGGTGAGCAAAATGGGACGCAGACGAACCGCTCCGGCATCAATAAGCGCATCCTTGAGCGGCAGCCCGGCCTTCAGGTAATCCAGCACAAAATCGATGATAAGGAGCGAACTTCTGACCACAACGCCAGCCAAAGCCGTCACGCCGACCAAAGAGGATGCTGAGAACTGCGTGCCGAAGAGCCAATGGCCCGGGATCAGTCCGATAAAGCAGAGCGGCACAGCCGAGAGCGCAATCAAAGCGAGCGCAAAAGAGCGGTAGTACGCGACGAAAATGAGAAAGATAGAGCCGAGCGACAGACAGAGTGACACCGCGAGATCACGGTAGCTGTCGAGCATCATGCGCATTTCGCCTTGCCAAAGGAGAACGGCCGGCGACTGGGTTAGATCAGGGCGTTCATCGCTCCAGGTCAGATTGCCGGTAGCAAGTTTGCCGCCCTCGGGCAGCGCCATGCCCCTTAAACGATTATTCAGATCCAGCACGGCATAGGTTGGCGCCGTCGAGCCCATTTCGCCGCCCACTGCCGCCATACGCACGCCGTCTTTCTTTTCAATGCGTCTTGGAACTGTCGTTTTTTCGACCTTGATGATCGACGAGAGCGGTACACGGACACCCCCGGCGCCGGCAATGGTGATGCCCGAGAGCAAAGTCGGGTCGAACTCATCGGTGCGGGGAATTTCAAGACGAATAGGCTGCGGCGAACGTTCACCGTCCGCATGCGCCCAGCCGATGATGCTGCCCGACGCAAGATTTTTCAATTCAAATGCGGCGGCAGCCGGGAGCACGCCGGCGGCAGCCGCCTTCTCCCGATCAATGCTGAGCCGCCATTCGGTCTGATCCGCTTTCTGAGTATTCGTAACCTCTACCACATCATAAGTTTTCCGAAACTCTTTCTGGGTACGGTCAGCAAGCCAACGAAGTTCCTCCGGATCATCGGCATATATTTCAGCGTAGATGGTTCCGCGAAGCGGCGGTCCCGGCGGATCTTCCACCACCTGAATCGTGCTGCCCGGATAAGCATCGGACACGCTTCGCAGGGCGGTCCTCAGTTCTCGTGCAATCTCGATAGACGAACGCCGACCGGAATTTTTATCCGTGAGATTGACTCGTACGGCGCCGATTTCACTGCCCTTGGCAGGCGTCATACGCATCATGGAGTTGAAATCTGCAACCCCCGACAGTCCGGCCCAGCTTTGCCAATTGACAACTTCGGGAATTTTGGCGACTTCAGCCGTCGTATCGCGGACAGCACGATCGAGCGCCTCCACAGGGGTGCCTGCGGGCAGCTCAATGGTGACGTTGAAAGTGTTTTTATTGTCTTTGGGCAAAAATCCCATCTCGACGCCCCACGAGGGCGTGGGGCTGTTCAGTCCGCCGGGAATGAGACATTGCCCAAAAGGCATGATAAAGACTGCGGTGCAGAGAAAAGCAGTTGCACACACAAAGACAATTTCTCGTCTGGGGTGACCAATCAGCAAGCGTGCCGGTATGCTGTAAAGCTTGCCGAAACGGCCTCCGGGAAGCGTTCGGCCCCCTGCCGATGAACTGTCAATCGGCGGCTGCGGGATCCACCGTCTTGCCGCCCAGGGAGCGACGGTATAAGCAATCAGAAAGCTTGCCGCCAGAGCGACCGGCACCGTGAAACCCACCGGGTAAAAATACTGTTTAGGCATGCCCGTCAAAGCCGGAATCAGCGAAGCAAAAACCACCATCACGGTGATCGTGGCCAACAGCGTTGCACTGCCGATTTCACCCGCAGCTTCAATGGCTCGGTTTGAACGGTCCTGCCGTCCCGACAATTTTGAGAGCCCGTAATGACGCACAATGTTCTCAATCACCACGATCGAATCGTCAACCAAAAGGCCGAGCGCAATGATGAGTGCATAAAGCGTCAGGCGATTGATCGTGAAGCCCGAAAGGCCCACAACACCTAAAGTAATAGCCAGAATGAGCGGTACCGTGACGGCGACGATGACAGCAGCCCGCCATCCCAGAAAGACCAGCGTCACCGTTACCACGGCGATAACAGCAATGGCGAGATGCTCAATCAAAGTATTGACGGCATCGTTGGCCTTCGCGCCGTCGTCGCGAGTAACAACAACATCAACATCAGCCGGAATGACGGTGCCCTTCATACGCTCAATACGGGCGATCGCCTCGTCGGCCACAACAACAGCGTTGGCATTTTTGCGTTTGGCAATGGCAAGCGAAACGCTTGGATGCTCGACAATGCCGCCGGCAGCCGCTTCATACTGCGATGAAGCTCGTCCCCAGCCAAAACGGCTCGAGACCGTCGCCTGCTGAGTGGCGCCGTCGCGGATTTCTGCCACATCTTCCAGATGCACCGGGTTTCCTGCCGGTGAAAAACCAACCACCAAGCGCTTGAGATCAACCGCAGACTTGATCGCGTCGGCCAAGCGCACTCGGGCTTCAGTGCCCTTTGTCACCGTTGTTCCTAAAGGCCCGGCAGAGCCAGCAGCGCGCACGGCAGCGGTTACGCTCGCAAAAGAAAGCCCAAAACTTTCGAGCCTTGCCGGATCGATTTCAACAATCAGTTCGCGGTCACGCCCGCCGATGACGTCAACGGTAGAGATGTCTTCGAGTCCCATCAGTCGATCGAGAACGTCCCAGGCAATCCGTCTGAGCCCTTCATCGCCGTACTTTTCTGAAACGAGAGAAACTGCCAGAATGGGCACATCATCGACATCGGCGCTCTTCACCCACGGCCCAAGCATATCGGCCGGCAGTTCGGCACGACCGCCGACAATACGGTCGGCAAGCTTGACCAGAGACTCTTCTTTGTTCTCTCCGACTTTGAACTGCACTACCACGACAGCAGCGGAATCCACGGCGGTTGACCAATAGTGATCAACGCCGGGAATCTGGTTGATGATGGCTTCCAAAGGCCTGATGACCTTAGCCTCCATCTCGTCGGGCTCTGCGCCCGGCAGCACGGCCTGCACTGCCGCCGCAGGCATGGAAATCTGCGGATTTTCCTCGCGCGGCGTCGAAAGAACCGCCCAAATACCAAAGATCAAAGCTGCAATCATGAGAACAAGCGTGAGCTTGCTCTCAATAAAAGCGCCCGCCAATTGCCCGGTCAGCGTATGCCGCGGATTCATTGCTGATCTCCGGTTTGTGCTCTGGAATCCGCCTCCGTCACACGATCGCCGTCAGCGAGCTGACGTTTCGGTCGATCAACAAAGCGAACGGGTGAATTAGCCTGATCTTCCAAACCTGCAAGTACTTCTGCAAGACCGTTTTCACGAGCGCCGAGACGCAGCCAATGAAAATAGGCGCATTGATTTTGGCCTGCGTCCGCATTGCGGCAAGTTTGCAGCACAAATGCACCCTCCAATCCGCCCAGCCGCGTCAGCGCCGATTCCGGTACAAAACGTCTTGACGCCTTGCCGGCAGTGATCTCAATACGGCCGAACATGCCTGGCCGAACGGATGCGGCTTCGCGGGATGAAAGCGCCTTAAAGCCGGCCCGAACAAAATAGGTTCGTGCCAACGGATCCGCAGAAGCCGAAGCGTTCTCAATGACGACTTCAAGCGGCTCATTAATGCCGTCGAGCTTCACTCGGCCGATCACCCCCGGTTTTGCATATTGAGCGGCACTCTGGGGTACGCGAAACTCAAATTTAGGAGCCTCCTCGGAATCGAGCACCACTATCGGCAGCCCGGGAACAGCCATGTCGCCGGCACGGCGCAGCACCCGCACAACACGGCCCTCACGGGGCGACTTCCCAATAATGTATTCAAGCTCTCCCTGCGCAGCGCTGGCAAATCCCTGAGCCTGCGCCAAATCTGCCCGTGCCCCGTCACGCTTAAGGGTTGCTTTGCGCCACTCGTTGTTAGACACCAGTCCCTCACGATAAAGCGCGTCTATCTTTTCACGGTCAAGCTCCGCATCCTTTAGGGCTGCTTGGGCCGCCTTGAGTTTGCCCTCTGCGGCGTGGATCGCGGCAAGCACATCTTTGGGGTCAAGCTTAAAAAGCACGTCGCCTTTTTGGAGTAAATCCCCTTCTTTTACCGGGATTTCTTCAATATAAGCAGCAAGGCGGCTGGCCGCTTCAACGCGCGCAGAGGCCGCCACGGACCCCGCTGCCTCAATAAGCTGAGGCTGATAGGCCGGCTCAAGTATCACTGACACCGCTGTCGGTGCCTGACGCTCGTTGCTGGCGGCAGACGGCGCTGGGGATTCGCTGCAGCCCGTCAGCATCAAAACCGCCGCAGCTGTCCAAGCAGCCAGACCATATTCTCGCGACAAGATTTTCATCGGCCAAGCCGCAATTAATGCTGCAAGCTGCATAGTTCTTTTCCCCAAAAATCTGCATGGAAGACCTCCTTTCTGGGAGCTCATGCTGAATCTCTTAATTTTAGGCAATAGTTCTCATTTAAAACTTCAAACTGCTCTGCCGACTGCTGTATTCAAAAAATCCTCAGAGCAGCAGCATCAATGCAGATGTCTCAGCCACTTTATTAACAATTTTTTACTATTATCGACTACTTTCATATGCGAATGATTCGCCTTAAAGCTCCCATCCCGAATTCTCCGATATGCATTGATTTTTCTAAACATCTTTTGAAGCATCTGCGCATGCAATACGATTGATTTGCATCTCACCCCACGACAGTTCACTTAAGGGACAACCCGAATTGCGAATTATTTTTAATAATGAATCTCTAAGAAATTCAAAAGTATTTTGAAGGTGTAATATTCAAGCGTCGCCGGAACACGAGTACACGGAAACGTTGAAACAGTAGCGCTCCGAGCACCCGGACTCTTGAAGCATCAAGGGGCGCGGCACAAAGACTTCCGGCGGAAGGATTGAGCCTTTCGACGCATGGTCAGAGGAATCCAATAAGATCCCTCAGGATCTAAACAAAAAAACTCAAATTGAATAAAAGAGGAACAAAAAATGGCACTCAATCAGGCTACTAAATACGGTCTTTTCTTTGTTGGCGGCATCGCTGTCGGTGCTCTCGGCATGGCGCTCGTTTCTCGCGGCAAGCTCAACATTAAGCCGCTCGCCACGGATCTCCTCGCCTCCGGCATTGACCTTCGCGACAAGGCGCTTGCTGCCGTTGACGGCGTCAAGGAAGACCTCGCTGACGTGGTTGCCGAAGCCCAGGTGAAGCAGCAGGAAAAGAAAGAAGCTCAGGAAAAGAAGGAAGCTGTTCCGGCTGCCGCCGACTGCTGATTTTCTCTGCGGCCGCACCCCACTTTGGCCTGATCGGGCTATAAATAAGTGCGGCGGCGCGGAAGCAAACATTCCGAAGCGGCCCGGAGGGAAACTCCGGGCCATCATTTTGCGGCGCACGCCGTACGGGTCTCGGCCTTTTGGGAAACGTCGAAGACTCGACAAAAAGGAATAAGAGAAGAGAGGCTTTCCTCATGCATTTCTATTTGAAGCATGCCGTCGGCAACCGTGAACGCTGGAAGACGGACGACACGCTCTCGCACGCGAGTGCGGTCATCATCGCCAATGAAGTGGCGGCCATTCCAGGCGTTACCGGTCTTGTCGTCAATCCGCGTATCGGCAGCGTGACGCTGACCGTCGCCGACGCAGCTGCCAAGGCTCGGACCCTCGCCTATTTTGAAAGCCTTGCAGTCAATCCGCCGATTCTGCGCCCTGACCGTGCAGTCATTGCAGCTCAAGATCTTGAAGCCGCCAAACGGTGCGGTGAAATGGCGCTTCAGCCGCTGCGCCGGGAAGATCTGCCGCCGGGCATCGTACCGCGCACCATTTATGAAATTGAGCGCGGCTTCACAACCATGCCGCTGCTCAATGTCTTCTCACGGTTGCGGGACCTTCTCGGGAAGATTTTCCCGGGACTCTTTATGATCGGCCGCACCGCTGCCAAAGCCGCGCAGGTTGGTCAGGCCATGGGCAAAGCTGCGCTCACCCGCCGTACGGGAGAGGCACCGGCGCCGATTGAAGATGACGCTGAACTCGACTTCTCGAGCCTTGCGCGCTACATCTTCCTGCGTCCGTTCCTGCCGATGGTCGTGAATATCGGCAACGCAGTGCTCGATTCCATTCCCTACCTCATTGAAGGCGTGAAAAATGCCTTCCGCGGGAAGCTCAACGTTTCGGTGCTCGATGCCTCAGCGATCTTTGTGTCGCTCCTGCGTCTTGATTTCGGAACCGTGGGTCTGCTCACGCTGCTTCTCGGCTTGGGCGATATGCTCGAACGCTATACCCGCAAGAAGTCTCTGGCGTCGCTTGCCGATCAGCTCGCCATTAAGGTTGATCAGGTCTGGGTTCGTCTTGCTGACGGCCAACTTGCGCAAAAGCAGCTCAAAGACCTTTCGAAGGAAGATCTGGTCGTCGTGCGCTCGGGCTCGGTGATCCCTGTTGACGGCGTGGTTGTTTCCGGTGATGCGGCAGTCAATCAGGCGACGATGACGGGTGAGCCCCTCCCTGTGCACCGTACCGTGGGCGGCAGCGTCTTTGCCGGCACTGTCGTTGAGGACGGTGAAATCGATATTCGTCCGACCGCATTGGGCGACGCCTCACGTCTTTCACAGATTGTGAGCTTTATTCAGAACAGCGAAGCGGCCAAGGCCGGCATTCAGGGCAAAGCTGAACGCCTCGCCGACGCCATCGTCCCCTACAACTTCCTGCTCGCCGGTCTCGTCTTCTTCTTTACGCGTGATCTCACCCGTACGGCTTCCGTACTGATGGTTGACTACTCGTGCGCCTTGCGTCTGGCAACCCCGCTCGCCATTCTCACTGCCATGCGAAACGGCACCGAAAAGGGTGTGCTGGTAAAGGGCGGCCGTTATCTGGAAGCGCTCTCCGAAGTTGACACCGTTGTCTTCGACAAGACGGGCACGCTGACGCAGTCCACTCCGGTGCTCTCCGACGTCATCCCTGTCGACGGCGTTACGAGTGAAGAAGAACTGCTGCGCTTGGCTTCCTGCCTTGAAGAACATTTCCCGCATCCGGTTTCGCGTGCGATCGTTCGTCAGGCGCAGGAACGCGGCGTCATTCACGAAAACGAAGTGCACGACACCGAAGTCCGCTACATCGTTGCGCACGGCATCTGTTCTTCTGTAGCCGGCCGCAAGTGCTTCCTCGGCAGCCGCCACTTTGTGCAGGACGACGAAGGCATTGATATTTCCCCGGCCAAGGATGCGATTGCACGTCTTTCTTCCGAAGGCAAATCAATCCTCTACCTTGCCGTGGGCAATCAGCTTGCCGGCGTTCTCGGCATCGAAGATCCGCTGCGTCCGGAAGCCAAAGAAGCCATTGCGGCTCTGCGTGAACGCGGCATCACCAAGATCATGATGCTCACGGGCGACGACACTCGCACGGCTGCTCACGTAGCCGCCAAGCTCGGCCTCGACGGGTTCCATGCTCAAGTGCTCCCGCAGGACAAAGCCAAGCATGTGCTCGAACTCAAAGCACAGGGCCGTAAGGTTCTGATGGTGGGCGACGGCATCAATGACTCCCCGGCGCTCTCAGCAGCTCATGTCGGCGCAACGCTTCGCGACGGCACCGATATTGCTCAGGAAGTGGCTGATGTGGTTCTGACGCGCAACAATCTCGCGGACCTTCCGACTGCAATCGAACTCGGCCGCGCAACGATGGGCCGCATTCATGAAAACTTCGCCGTTTCCGTTTCGCTCAACACCTGCTTCCTCGCAGGCGGCCTGACGGGCATGCTCATGCCGGCAATTGGCGCACTTTTGCATAACGCCACCACTATCGGTGTCTGCCTGAATGCTATGCGTCCGACGCTCGGCAAGTCGAAGAGCTTTACCGAAGCCGTGAGCGAAATCCAGGCGAATCTTCATGGTACGCTCTCGAAGATTGAAAACAGCGCTCCGGAAAGTGAAAAGCCGATCAACCTGCCTTTCACGCAGGCCTGATGCCTAACGTATAAGAGAACAATAATGCTAGATCCCAAAGAATTCGTGCGCTCCATCTGTCACGGGCGCGCCCGTATCCGCCACGCCTCTCTGCGCGGACTTTCACCTGAAGAGGTTGAAAGTCTGACAACGATGATTGCTGGATTCGACGGCATCACTTCTGTGAAGCTCAATCCGCGTGTCGGCAGTCTTCTCGTCACATGGGATGAGACCAAGACGAATGCGGAATCGTTGCTTGCCGCTGCACAGTTCTTCCTCCCCGACGAACCCGCAGCGGAAGAAGCCGCCGAAGTCTTTGAGGGTGCGCAAGACCAAGATGCACAGCCTGAAGCCGCAAAGGCCCCCTGCTGCGCAGGCGCCTGCCTTGCCGAGCATCCCGCCAAACTCGTTCGCGAAGCCGGCAGTCTCGTCAGAAGCGGGGCTCAGCGGGCGCTCGACCTTCTCGCACCGGTCGTCGCCCCTGACGTTAAGGCAGGCGGTCGTACCCGCCGCGTTACGCAGAACCGTCTGATGGCAGCGGGCTACGCACTCTCCCTTGCGGGTCTTGCATTCCGCGGCGCGAAAGCCCATTTGGTTTTCGGAGCCATCTTTACGGTGCTCCTCGGTGTTCACCTTTATCAGCACCGCCGCGTTCTTTAATTAAGGCGTTCAGTGAAAGAGCCTTTTCGAAACCGCTCTTGAACGCATTAGAATGCCCTTTTAAAGCGGGCATCCGGGTTCTCTGCCTGCAGGCAGTCGCACCCGGATGCCCGTTTTTCATTTCCCGACGTGCGGCAGCCCTTCAGCGGCCTCTCTTTCACGAGCCGTACGACTTATAACGCTCCAAAGAATCTCCAAACTGTTATGAAGCTCTGGCTCAAGATCTCGCAGGGATTGGCTGCGCTGCTCCTCTCGGCTGCCGCACTGTCGCTGCTCCTATTTGCCGGAGCACTTATCCTCGGACTGGCGGCAGCGGTCCTCATTGCGGCTGCCGGACTCTTTCTGGCGGCTCCCGACGAAGCCAAAACGGGACTGAAAAATGTCGCCGCAGCGCTCGAAAAACTCGCCGACCGCTTTGCCGAATCGGTCAATGACATGGGAGAGGTCGTGCTTGCCTGCTTCGGCGCCCGGCAGGCGGCTCCTGACACGCCTCACGAAAGCGGCTCCGGCGAAAACATGTCGCCGACTGACAACACCAATGATTCAGCCCGCACCGCAACGGATGATCCGTCCGGTCAGCGTGCTGCTCAGTGAGTCTGCCAACATCTGTTACAACCTCGATTTCGCAGACTTTCGTACTTTCGGCTCTCATATCCGATTTGATTTTTTTCGGATATTTCATTTTGTTGTCCGCAAACTGAAACGTGATACGCATTTCATTTCGTTTGCATGCACGGAGATTTGACCATAGGCAACGTTTGTGCTTACAGCCAAGCGCAAAGATTTGAAAATAAGAAAGGTTCTCGTTACTATTCCCTCTGTCACATTTGGCTACAAGGACAAATACCTATGACAGAACCCCGACAGATCCGCACACTCGCGGCGCTCGATCTTAATGAGCCGGCAACAGTCGCGCGGATGAAGCTGCCTGAGGCTGAAGTTTCACACCTTTCCGATCTCGGCATGAGAATCGGCAGCACTGTGCGTGTTCTACAGGCTTCTGAGGGTGAACCCCTGCTTGTTGCCGTCGGAGACGGCCGCATCGGCGTCAATTTCGCCGTTGCGCAAAAAATCTATGTCTACTAAGAGGCTCCTTAAATGTTTCTAAAAGAACTGCCCGTTGGCTCCAAGGGCAAGATCATCGGCTTTGGTAAGGAACATCCTGAATACCGCCGCCGTCTCGTGATGCTCGGAGCAACTCCCGGCACCACTTTCGAAGTGGTCCGCATCGCCCCTCTGGGCGACCCAATCGAAATCCGTGTACGCGGCAGCTTCATCAGCGTTCGACGCGACGAAGCGATGCTGATGGAAGTCGAAAAGCTATAAGTCGGCGCAGCCCCTCAAGCGTCTACTACACACACAAAAGGTTATAAACGATGAGTCAACATATCGTCTGCGTGGTCGGCAATCCGAACTGCGGCAAGACCACGTTTTTCAATGCCCTGACTGGTTCGCGCCAACGCGTGGGCAACTGGCCCGGCGTCACGGTCGACAAGAAGACCGGTAATTTCGAATACCGCAACGAAAAGATCGAGCTCGTCGACCTTCCCGGCATCTATTCGATTACGCCGGCAGCCTCCTCCGGTGAAGATGAACGCGTCGCCCGTGACTACATCCTGTCGGGTGAAGCTGAAGCGGTCATCAACATTGTTGATGCCTCGAACCTCGAGCGCAACCTCTACCTCACGGCCCAGCTGATCGAAATGCGCGTGCCGATGATCGTCGTGGTCAACATGCTCGACATCGCCAAGCAGCATCGTCTTGAAATCCGTTTGGAAAAGCTTCAGGAAGCGCTCGGCTGCCCGGTTGTCGGCATCGTTGCCAGCCGTGAAACCGGCCTCAACGACGTCAAGGATACCCTTGTCAACTTCCTCGAACATCCGACCATCCCGCCGATGGCCGTTGAATTCGACGAAAAGATCACCAAGGCGATCGCTGCGGTTTCTGAAGATCTCAAGAAGCAGGGCGTAGAACGCGCCCCCTGGTTCGCCAGCCAATTCATGGAACGCGCTCCGGGTCTTGAAGAAAAGCTTCCGAACATCAATGCCGCCAACGTCGAAAAGATCGTTGCCGACCTCGACAAGGAATACGACGGCGACCTCGATATCGCCATCGCCAACGCTCGCTACAACCTCGTGGCCAACATCGCCGAGAAGGCGATTGTCCGCGTCGGTGAAGCTTCCGCGACGCTCACCGACAAGATCGACCGCGTTGTCCTTAACCGCTGGCTCGGCCTGCCGATCTTCCTTTTCATCATGTACGTGATGTTCCTGTTCACGCAGAACTTGGGCGGCGCGTTCATTGACTTCTTCGACATTCTGGTCGGCGGCGTGATGGTCGACGGGTTCTCTGAACTCCTGACGAACATCGGCAGCCCCGAATGGCTCACGGTCTTCCTGGCCAACGGCATCGGCGGCGGCCTCCAGACGGTCTCGACCTTCATTCCGGTCGTCTTCTTCCTCTTCCTCTTCCTCGCACTGCTTGAGGACTCGGGCTACATGGCTCGCGCGGCGTTCGTTATGGACCGCCTGATGCGCGCGCTCGGCCTGCCGGGCAAGGCCTTCGTGCCGCTGCTCGTCGGCTTCGGCTGCGGCGTTCCTGCCGTGATGGCCACCCGTACGATGGACCGCGCTTCCGACCGTATTATTACGGTCCTGATGGCTCCGTTCATGTCCTGCGGCGCCCGCCTGCCGGTCTACGTTTTGTTCGCCACGGCTTTCTGGCCTGAAAATGGTCAGAACCTCGTGTTCCTGCTCTACATCATCGGTATTCTCGCTGCCATTCTGACGGGCTTCCTGCTCAAGCATGCTGCGCTGCCCGGTGCCGCGAGCGCCTTCGTGATGGAAATTCCGCCGTACCACATCCCGACCTTCAAGGGCGTGATGCTTCGTACGTGGGACCGCGTGAAGACCTTCCTCTTCCGCGCCGGCAAGGTGATTGTTTCGATCGTTGCAGTGCTCGCCTTCTTGAACTCCCTCGGTACTGACGGCACGTTCGGCAATGAAGACTCCGACAAGTCTGTGCTTTCGGAAATCGGCCGCGACATCGTTCCGATCTTCGCTCCGATGGGTGTTCAGGAACAGAACTGGCCTGCCGCTGTAGGCGTCTTCACCGGCATCTTTGCGAAGGAAGCTGTGGTTGGTACGCTGAACTCCCTCTACGACACCATCACGCTTGCTAAGGCTGAAGAAGAAAAGGCTGCTGACGGCGCTGCTCCTGCTGAAGAAGCTGCTCCGGAAGAAGAAGAAGGCGGCTGGTCCTTCACCGACACCTTCAACGAAGCTGTTTCGACCACTTGGGAAAACCTGAAGGGTCTCGGCGACGCTCTGGCTGACCCGATGGGCATCAAGGTTGAAAGCGACCTTTCTGATACGGCTGCTGAAGCTGAAGCTCAGGAAGTTTCCGCCGGTACGTTCGACACGATTAAGATCCTCTTCGGTTCTCAGTCTGCTGCGTTCGCCTACCTGCTGATGTTTCTGCTTTACATGCCCTGCTGCGCTGCTATTGCTGCCATTTACCGTGAGGTCGGTGCTGCCTGGACGCTCTTCTCTGCCTCCTGGTGCACGGTGCTCGGCTACACCTCCGCTGTTATCTTCTACCGCGCCGTGAACTTCAGCGCTGCGCCGGTCTACGCGACTGTTTCCATCCTTCTGTCGCTTGCCGCCATCGTCGGCATGTACTTCTGGATGAAGACCTTCGCTAAGAAGGAAGACAGCAATACGCCGAAGGTGATCCCGATCCATTCGGCCCATTAATCTCGTCCAAAAATCATCAGAGCCGTCCGCCGCATCCTGCGGCGGACAACCTTATATAAGCCTCGCAGGCATACTGTCTGCGAGGTCTTTTTTTTCATGCAGCTCAAGCCCGCTCTGCCGTTCTTTGCGACATAGAATGATCCGCATGCACACTGCATTTTGCGAAATGGCCTCAGTCCATGGTTCGTGAAATGCAGCATTTAAGGAGGCATGACATGTTTAAGCCCATTCGATCCAGTATTTTTGCCGGGGTGCTCGCTTGCGCTCTCACGGGTACGGTGCTCGCTGCCGGTCCGTTGAAACCCGTCGACAATCCCGCCCCTATCGCGGCCAGGGGGATTGGACAAACCCAAGCACTCAATGCCATAAAAAACGCAGCGCAATTACGTAAATTCCGCGTTGTCAGCACGCATGGCAACGTCGTTAAGCTCGCCTATCCGAGCGGTCCTCGCGCGCAGAAATTCGAAGCTCAGTTCGACGTCGTATATGAAGGCTCCAAAATTGCCGTGAAGTATGCTTCGAGCCGCGGCTTAGATGCCGGCCCCTGCCAAAATGACGCCAAGCAGATCTGTCTGCACCGCAATGTGAATAAATGGATGGCCAACCTTGCCTCCGACATCACCAGAGAGCTTGCCCGCGCTCACTGACGCAGCGTCAAAAAGAGCCTGACTTCGGCTCAATGAGCCATATTCCCCGTCTGCGTGAGGCTACAATCCAGCCGCACGCAGAGAGCACTGACGAGTGCTCTCCGGATCCCCTCTTTTCTCTCATAACTCACCTCCATGAATTCGATTTTTCCCTGGCTCGGCATCGCCGTACTCATTCTTTGCGGATGGGCGATTGTCAAAAAGTATCAAGTCAACATGGTGCTGCTCCTTGGCGGCCTGATTCTCAACCTGCTTGCCTTTTGGGGCGGCGCAGAGATCTTTCCGAAGAAATTCTCTGCCACCGGCATCGTTGGCTTTGACCTCGTTGAACTCCTGCGGACGATCAGCGTCTCACAGGTGAGCGGCGTCGGCTTCCTGATCTTGATCTCCGGCGGTTTTGCGGCCTACATGCAGGCGATCGGCGCCTCCGACCGCTTCGTCACCGTCTGCGCCAAACCACTTTCGCTGATCAAGAATCCCTATTTGATTCTCGCCGCCGTCTTTATCGTCGGACACTGCCTCGGTCTGGTCATCACTTCAGCAGCCGGCTTAGCCATGCTGATGGTCGTAACGGTTTATCCGCTCATCATCCGAGTCGGCTGTTCGCCGCTCGCAGCGGCTGCGGTCGTTGCAAGCGTACTGGCCATCGGTTACGCGCCGGCCTCCGGAACCGCTAATTTTGCTTCGGAATTGGTGCACCTGGATCCGATTGAGTACCTTGTCCGTTATCAGCTGCCGATGGCCGTTCCAACCATTCTTGCGATGGCTGCCGCCCATGTCGTCACGCAGTACTGGTTTGATAAACGCGAGGGACGCGGCGTCGTTGCGGACCTTTCGGAACTTGAACAAAAACGTGAAAAGCTCGAACAAACCCCGGCTTTTTATGCCTGCCTGCCGCTCTTGCCCATCGCGCTCCTTCTGGTCTTCAATAAATTCGTCTGGGGCGTTTCGATGAACGTGGCTACGGCCATGTTCATTGCCTGGATCGCTTCCTTCTTTATCGATCTCATCACGCGTCGAAACATCAAGGAATCCTTTGATTTGTCATTCGCCATGTTCAAAGGAATGGGCTCCATCCTCACATCAACCGTGGGCTTGATCTTCGTTGCGGCTTTCTTTGCCAAGGGTCTGCAGAACATCGGCATCGTGGCACTTCTGATGCACGGCGCAGATTCAATTGGTCTCGGCTACACCGGTTCCAGCGTGGTGCTTTCGGCCATTGTCGGCGTCGTCACGGTTCTCACGGGCTCCGGCGTTGCCGCCTTCACCAGTTTGGGACAGCTTGTTCCGGCTGCGGCACAAAGTTTCGGCGAAAACGGCATCTCCATGATGCTGATGATGCATACCGCTTCGGAAATGCTTCGCGCCATGAGTCCAGTCGCCGGCGTCATCATTATCGTGGCCGGCTTTGCCAAAGTTAACCCGCTCACCATGGTGAAGCGCACGATTGTGCCTTGCCTCACCGGCTATGTGGTGATGCTCATCACGGTTTCAGTGCTCTTCTGAAGCACTTTGCCGCCGATGACCGACTGCTGAGGCATCCTCGGCAGTCAGCCTAACGGGACGCTTCCAGCGATGGAAAGCGTCCCGTTTATTCTGACCGGCAGGCTTAAAGTTCCAAAACCCGCTCAAGAAAGCCTTCCACGGCTGCCTGCGCTTGAGGAAGTGCAAAGAGCGTGTGGGGTGCTCCCGGAATGAGCACAATAGACGCGTCGGTATGATTCGCCAAAGTTCTGCCGGCATGGCCGAGCGCTGAAGGATTGTCCAGCCAGCTGTTGGCCTGAGAGAAGAACTTATCGGCGGCGCTCATCACATTGAGAACGGGCATGTCCTGCGGAATCGCCGTGCGGTGAGCCGCAACATGGTAATTGTCCTCACAGGGCCAGGAAAAGATCATGCGTGCGCATTCGGCTTGGTCCTGCGGAGCCTGAAACCGTGCGGCAGCAACGCCGCCTTCGCTCGTGCCGGCTACGACATAGCGCCCGTCAAAGCCAGGCACTTCTCCTAAGCGTGCTGCCGCATGGGCCAGTTCAGCCGAGCGCATGGCATGAATGCGTTCATAGTCCTCGCGCGAAATGGGCGAAGTGTAGGTTATGCGGTCCTTGAGCACGAAGGAGTTCGGGCAGAGAAACCCAATGCCGAAGGAGGCCAGCCACCGGCCGAAGGCTTTGAGAGGTTCTCCGATGCCGGAGCTGCCGTGTGCAAACAAAACGAGCGGTTCGGCCTCCAGACGAATCTTTTCCTTTGGAAAGTCTTTTAGAGGCCCTTCATAAATATCCCACGGCGCAGTGAAATAGGCATTTTCAAACGATTCCGCAAGCGACGACTCAGTATGCCGGTCTGCATGGCCCGCCATTGAGCCTGTGATTTCAATAGTCATTGTATTCCTCCAGTTTTTTTCTGCACCGCTCTCACGGATGCCGATCCGCAGTCATTATGCGTCCGCAGACGCTCTGATGAATTGCAAAGCAAAGCGGACAGAACGACCTATCGCCGAACTGTCCGCTCAAAGCGTACGTCGGTGCATTTCAAACCGCCCGCTGAAATGCACCGTTCACCATTAATGCTTTTCGAGGTCTTTTTCGTGTTCAGCCTGATCAGCGGCGTAGTACTTCGCTTTTTGACTGGGCGTGGAGAGGTACATATGCAACGCTTCGTTCTTCACTTCGCCGCACCAGTGGCCAACCACCACGCAGGCAATGCCGTTGCCAATCATATTGGTGAGCGCTCGCGCCTCGCTCATAAAACGGTCAATACCGAGAATCAAAGCGAGCCCCGCCACCGGTACGTGGCCCACAGCGGAAAGGGTTGCGGCCAGCACAATGAAGCCCGAGCCCGTCACGCCCGCTGCCCCCTTGGAGGTGAGAAGCAGCACAGCAAGCAGCGTCACCTGCTGCATGATCGTCATATTGACGTCACAGGCCTGAGCAATAAAGACAGCCGCCATTGTCAGATAAATTGCCGTTCCGTCAAGGTTGAAGGAATAGCCCGTTGGAATCACCAGCCCCACGACAGAGCGCGAAACACCGGCTCGTTCCATCTTGGTCATCATGCGGGGAAGCACCGATTCCGAAGACGATGTGCCCAATACGATCAGGAGCTCCTCCTTGATGTAGGCGATGTAGCGCATGACGGAGAAACCGTGAATGCGGCAGATGGCGCCGAGCACAATGAAAATGAAGAGCAGACACGTGGCGTAAAAGGTGCCCATGAGCTTTGCAAGCGGCAGCAAAGATGCGATGCCGTACTTGCCGATGGTGAATGCCATTGCGCCGAATGCACCGATGGGCGCGACGCGCATGATCATGCCGACGATCTGGAAAAGAATTTGGGAGCTCTTTTCGATGAGATCGAAGACGAGCGTACCGCGGCCGCCGAACTTATGCAGCGCGAAACCGAAAAGGATCGAGAAGAAGAGCACCTGCAGAATATCGCCCTGAGCAAAGGCGCCGACTACGGTGCTCGGAATGACGTTCATCAGAAACTGAGTCGTGGTCTGCATTTTGCCTGGTCCGGTGTAGGCAGAGACAGCAGACTGGTCGAGCGTTGCCGGATCAACGTGCATGCCTGAGCCCGGCTCAACCACGTTGACGATCACCAGACCGATGATCAGAGCGATTGTCGAAACGACTTCAAAATAAAGAAGTGCCAGGCCGCCCGTTTTCCCGACCTTCTTCATATTCTCCATGCCGGCAATGCCTGTAACAACCGTACAGAAAATGACCGGCGCAATGATCATCTTGATTAAACGGATGAAGCCATCGCCGAAAGGCTTCATTTTCTCGCCCACTTCAGGCCAGACAGCACCTAAGACGATGCCGATTACGATAGCGCAGATGACTTGAAAGTAGAGGACTTTGTAGATCGGAGTTTTTTTATTGGTTGCGGCTTCAGACATCACTTAAGCGTCCTTGTGGGGAATGCGGCAATGGAGCTTCAATTGAGTATGCGCGGCCGCATCCCTCCGATCAGTCTGCGGCAGTTTTCTTTTAAGCCGCACACTCCCATTGGGTCTCCACCATTCTCATTTCAAGCCCCTCCGGGGACCAACAGCCTTACGGCCGTCTTTTGATCCTAAGAAGCTCTGGGACAACCAAGCCGCGGTTTAGTGCATAGGCGACTACTCCCAGGTCAAAGATCTCACGATTTGTAAAGGATTTTAGGCTTCCATGCATCACGTATAAACGGGATGGCACAGTACCTTCCTCGCGCGCAGGTTAAAAAAAAGCACGCTCCCTGCTTTTCAGATGCAGGTGCGTGCTTACGCTTGCGGTTAAGCAATGATCAGCCGGCGACAGCCTTCTTCAGCGCAGAGCCTGCGGTGAACTTCGGACGCTTGCCAGCCGGGATTTCGAGCACTGCGCCCGTCTGGGGATTGCGGCCGGTACGGGCCTTGTAGTCGGCGACTTCGAAGTTGCCGAAGCCGATGATCTGAACAGCCTGTCCCTTGCTGAGTTCTTCAGAGACAGTTTCAAAGAAGGCGCCGAGGGCTTTGGCGGCGTCGGACTTGGACAAACCAGCCTTCTGAGCAACAGCGGCGGTCAGTTCGGTCTTATTCATGGATGCTCTCCTTGATATGGATTCCCGTGCGGGAACAATTCCCGTCGCGGCGACCTTGGGATAAATATGCCTTTCCAGAGGCCAGAATCAGCCACTGCGACAGGTGAGGCACACTATAGCCAAGAAAAAACGATTTGCGGAGGGTCCTTGAGGAAAATATTCATTCGCTCGAGAGCCGACAAAACGCATCATCATGCTGTTTGCTTGAATAAACCAATGTGCAAAATCGGCTGCCAACAAACGAATGCGACAAAATTTGTCTCAAAATTAAACACCGTTTCGATTGGAGAGATGCAAGAAAATCAATGACGTAGAAGTATCCTGCTTTTTACTCGGCAGACCCCATTGAAACCTCGCATCAGCCGCTGGGACGGATGAAAAAACAGGACTGCCGTCGATGAAAACAATTGGATGAAAGAATGTAAAAATTCCTCGTCTGCAGGTTAATGATGCCTGTTGACGGGCGTTGTGCGCAGCCAACGCTTCGCCTCAGCCGCATCAGAACCCATCGGCCGCTGCGCTGCGAAAGCCCGCTGCTCGAGCCCGACGCCAAACCACTGCCACCCCCAGCCAAAGCGTCAAACCGTACACCATATCCGCCGTCCAATAGACTGCCGTGGGCGGCGTGAACAAATTCAGAACGGCGATATAGAGGCCGTAAGCCACAACCGCCGTGACCGTCATCCTGAAACTCTCCTTGGCAAAACCGAGCGCACCAATCACAAAGAAATAAAGATAGGCGGGGGTTGTCAATGCATAAGCGAGCACCATCACATAAAAGGATGGCTTGGCATCGGCAATCACTTCAGGAAGATCGGTGAGGATACCGAGTACAAGCGAGGGGAAAAGCGCAAAACACAAAAAGAACGGCAGCAGCACTAAAGCACAAAGCCGCAGCGCCAAAGACGCCATTGGACGAATCCATTCAGGCTTTCCTGCCCCGGCATAGTTAGCAGCGATCGTTCCAGCCGCGGAGCCGAATGCGTGCACAAAGAGAAAAAGAACTGCACCGAGCTGCCGCACAATGTTGGAAAGCGCCAATGCGCGCTCGCCGCCGGCATTTTCCACCGCAATGAAAAAATAAAGCCAAACGCCGAAGGCCATCGCTTCTTGGAGCATCAGCCAGCGGCTTAACATAAAAATTCGGTGCTGAAGGAGCCAGTCAACCTGAACTCCCGAATGACTAGATCCTAACTAAAACGGAAAACAGTCTTCGGGA
>OWIS01000010.1_pt1 | contig 88087 bp, 62 predicted proteins | sample 1732611 | NCBI WGS metagenome assembly OWIS01 (sample SAMN05065734, study PRJEB22554) | human gut metagenome | biome: ENVO:2100002; feature: ENVO:00000062; material: ENVO:00002003 | host: Homo sapiens | place: USA
AAAATTGGAAGGAACCTGCAACAAAAGGTCCTTGGAAGGTTAAATTTGTTGTGCGCTAGTTATGAATCAAGATTCTGAACTAATATACTGCATAAAGGGCTGCTAATCAACTATTTCGAAGATAGAATTGCCCAGTAGTAGTGAAAAGGGTATAGTACATAATATATTGATTCTGATGAAAGCTAATTAATATGAGATACGTAAAAACAGGCCACTGTATTTGGTGTGGAAAAACAGAGCCAGATGTCAGCTTTAGGGCTGCTCCTCATATCGTTCCACATAATCTGGGTAGCGATGATATTGGATTTGACGTTTGTGATGATTGTAACCATTATTTTGGTACAGCTACTCGTGGCGTTCCTTCATTCGACTTGGCGTTTAAGGAGATTTTCAATGCTTTTTGGATATTTGGTCATAAGTTGGATGAAAATACTCATAAGAGATTTAGTTCTGTATTCTTTAATTATTATCATTCCAAACGTACAGTTAAGATTAAAAGTAATTTTAATTCTAAAGCAATAACCAGACAATTCAAAAGATCTCTCTATGAAGTGTTCCTGCAAAAATACCATCAAGTAACAGGAAATGGTAATCATCCAATGTTTGAAATGGTACGCCAATTTGCTCGCTATAATATTGGTAATCCGCATGTATTTTATGTTTTCAATAATATAATATTGTCCCCTGGTGAAGAACAGCGACTTGAACTTCCGATGAACGAAAATGTAATTGATGGGATGATGCTGTCTGGATTATACAGTTTTTGGATGGGCAATCAGATCTTTTATATTGAGGTCTTACCCATTGCTTTTCAAGCAAAAGGCTATAGTTATTTACGAGAAGAGGCAAAAATAATATTACTGCCTGCATGTGGAAACGAGAGAATCTTTGAATTCACTGATGTGATGCAGTTGGATATCTTTATGCTAAGATTTAATGAATGTAGTTGATGAAGATTGTGTATTTTATTTTGGATAAAGTTTTATCCTCTTATTATAGCGCTATGGAAGAACAAGTTTCTATTATTATCACTATAATTGTTGCGTTGCTTACTGGTGGCTTTATTATATTATTTCTGGAAAATCAGCATGTTGGAGCTAATGTAATCGAAAGGTATCATTTTGTCATGCAACCTTTTATGCATAGGTTGAGTAACTATTTTAAGTTTTTATCTTCTGCTAAGGTTTATTTCTCTATTAATCGAGGGACAAAGAAAGAGGATGCAGAATACGTATTCCTATTTAATGACTTAATGGATAAGCTTGGTCATTTTGCTTATCCGTGCATTGTGTCTGGACAGGATTATCCAGTGTCAAAATTTTCAGCAAAACAATTGCAGGGAATTTGTGAGGATATTAATAATGTATGGTACTATTGGGATAATAAAAGGAGCTATATGATTGATTATTGTTCTTATGATTCTCATAAGGCTGAAATGTTTGGTAAACTTGATCGCGAATATCTCAATGAGGTGTTTCCGCACAAATATGATGAGACCGAATTTTCACTTGGTATGATAAGTGATGTTTCTGGAACGTTTTATGCAAATGTATACGAACCAATTCAGCATGTCCCTTTTGAATATGAACAATGGTGTAAAAAAGAAGAAGAATTTAAAAAGTTGACGTTTGTAACTATTGGACTTTGTTTGGTTACACTTGTTGTAATTCTACTTTTAAGATATGTCACTCCTTTGTGTATTATGAATATTCTCACATTGTTGAATATCGTTTTGCTTGCAAGTTGTTTATATAAGTTCTCAAAATTAGAATCATTAGCTAGGAGGGTGTTTAGATGAATAATATGAAGATGTTATATAGATCAGATGATTGAAGGATTAGGTTTTATTTTGTAAGTCGTCATTTTAGGCTGTCTTGTGTACATTAATATAGACTTTGGACTTTAGTGGTAAGGTTAGCTTGTACATAGATAGCTGTTCTAAAAACAGTGGTGATAATACCGATTCACTGATACTATCAACTTACGTCGATGTTTAATTTTATATAAAAACATTCGCATTTTTTTTGTAAACTAAAAAAAATACTTACCTTTGTAAAAATTTATAGATAAAATAATTATGGTAGCAGGAAAAAGAAAAAAAATAATATTGGCTATATTGGAGAAATTAGGAAGAGGTGTTACTGCTAAATGTATGCAAAAATACCTGTTCCTATTTTCTCGTAGCCAAATGGATGAACGAATTTATGATTTCGTTCCGTATCGTTATGGATGTTTTTCTTTTCAAGCTAACCAGGACTTGGTTTCTTTGGAGAAAAACGGCTATATCTCAATTAATGAAGTTGATAAATCTGATAAAGAATATACTCTGTTGCACCAGTATCATTTTTTTCAAGATTTAGATATGTTTGAGAGACAAATAATTGAAGACATTTGTCGGTTGTATGGAAAAATGTCACAAAGTGAACTGATTGCATATACCTATAGAAAGTGGCCTTATACTGCTATTAATAGTGTTATAAAGCAACATATATTAAGCTCGGATGAATTAGATGTAGTGAATAAACAAAAAATGAAATTGATTCAAACTGAGCCAATGCTATTTACGATTGGTTATGAGGGGTTTTCTTTGGAAAAGTTTCTTAATCGATTGATTCGACTCAATGTTCACACGCTGGTGGATGTGCGTAAAAATGCGTTTAGTATGAAATATGGTTTCTCGAAAGGTATTCTTGAGAAGGCTTGTAATGGAGTAAATATTAAGTATGTCCATATTCCGGAACTTGGTATAGAGTCTTCAAAAAGACAAACCTTGGTGAATCAAGATGATTATGATGAGTTGTTTGATGAATATGAGTGTACAACATTGCGTAAAAATTGGAATAATCTCTTGCAGTTACATGATATTGTTGAATCTGATAATCGTGTGTGTCTCATGTGTTTTGAAAAAGATCCGAGACAATGTCATCGTACAAGAGTAGCTAAAGCGCTCATGTCTTTACCACAACATAAGTACAACTTAAATGAAATTTTTTTATGATAACACGTGTCTTGGTAACAGTTATGACATATCCAACTCTGTCTAAAAATCATTTTGAGACTGTTTGTACTGCTGGATTCAGAGAAGATGGGAGCTGGATAAGAATATATCCAGTTCCTCATAGATTGTTGTTTCAATATGATAAACCTAAATATGGAAAATGGCAATGGATAGAAGCAGATTTAGAGAAAAATCCAAGAGACGGTCGACCAGAAAGTTTTCATATAAAAAATATTGAGTCACTTAAAATACTTGATAAAATTGATGCTGGAGCACCTAACTGGAATCTTAGAGACTATTGGATTAAAAAGAATAAAATAGTATTCAATGATATGACTGAAGTCTTAAAACTGACAAAGGAAAATAAAATCTCTTTGGCTGTTCTTAAACCTACTGAATTTTTAAGTATTTCTTCGGAAGAAGAAGATTTGACATCATATAATCAAAGATTGACTGTTTTGAAAAAAAAATATGAAGCAGATAAGCTTCAGTTGTCCTTATTCGATGATTCTAAAGCTGCATACGCTACATTTGAGTTTGCTAAGAAACTTCCAGTCAAGTTTAGATATGAATTTAAAACAGGAGATGGAAAACTTCGAAAAATGATGATTGAAGATTGGGAAATCGGAATGTTGTATTTGAACTGTTATTGGAATTCTAAAAAATTAACAGAGGAAGAAAAAAGAAATGAAGCGATTCAGAAAGTTAAGGAAAAATATTGGGAGTTTGCTAGTAAAAGAGATACTTATTTACTAATAGGTACTCAATATAAATGGCAAAACAGAAATTCTCCTGATCCGTATGTTATAATAGGTGTATTTTCAGAACCCAAGCATCGGGAATTGTCTTTGTTTGAAGATTACTAATTTCTTATCTAACGATTGTGCAGTATCGGTATCAAGCGTTAGGTGATATAAAAAATTTTATACTGACATTTTCAAAAGATATAGGATATTGTTTCTGTCCGTTTTTATGATCAGATAACACCTTACGATGTTATTAGGTGGCTTTTTAATTTTGATGATGAAGATACCGTATAGGTTGTTCAAATGTTAGAGCGTGTGATTTTCTTGAGTGATTAGTATTATCAAATAAAGAAATTTATGGGAAATGAGAAGGTTTACCAATGCCAATCAGATTTAGTGAGAATGCAATTGAAAGATGCCGAAGAGTATCTTTTTTCCATTAATCAGGTACAAATAGCAACTACGGGATTTTTCTATACTTGGGACTCTAATTTGTTTTTCAATGAGGCTTGTCAATGTTTGAAGAATTCTATCAATCTTTTTCAGCAGGGGTTCTTTGATTGCGCATTTTATCAAATGAGACAATCGTTAGAGACATCCATTGGTACACTCTATCTTACTGCTCAACCTGAAAAGATGGTTAAATGGAAGAGTTTGGATAAAGGTTTTGAAAATGGTCCCATGGTTAAATGGTTAGTTGCTAATGAAGATACTTTTTCTAAAATGAAAGAATTGATGGCTCCTTTCTTTGATAAAATTAGAAGGGACCAACTTGCTATGAATAAATATGTTCATAAACAAGGGTATCAAGCTTTTTACTTAAAGTTGAGGAATGAAACAGAATTATCTGAATGGAAAAATACGATTCAATCTGATTTCGAACGTATATTATGTGATTGCATTGGGGCTGTTGCAGTATATAGATTATCTTTGGATGCTTTTCCTATAGCTTTGGCTGATGAAGATTTAGTATTGCGTGCTCCAGATTTGATAACAGAAGCTTTTTCACAAGACTTCATTTCTAAATATATAGGTGAGGAGCTAATTGAAAAATATAAACAATTACAAATCTATAAGGATACTGTATCGTGGTTATTGTCTCAACCAAAGCAGAATGAATCTGTATATTGGCTTATCCATTATCAGTTCGTAAATCGTAAAAACAAGCAAGATTATTTTGAACAATGGGATATGCTATCTTTGTATGATCAAATAGTTGTGAGTCTATTTTTGATGAACTCAAAACTTTCAAATATTTATGTTGAAGGTAATTTTCATTATTCCTCTGAAGTACAATCAAGGAATTCTGGTTTTACTGTAGGTTCAGAATTCTATAACGAAAAATTTCTGAAGTCTAATTCTGATTTTAATTTGCCGTATAAGAAAGTTTATTTGTCAAGGATAAAATTCGGTTTTAACTATACGTATATAGAGCATAATGAACTTCTTAATGAAAGTGAGATGCTATCTTGTCTTTGACCAGAATGCATTAATGGAGCGAAGTCGATTGCTTTATGAAATTGTAAAAGTAATATGGGAGGTTTCGTAATTTTTCGAATCCTCCCGTTTCCCTTTAGCCAAAGGGAGCTCCACATCCCTCTCCAAGCCTCTGCCCTTCTCAGAAGGGAGAGGATGTAACCGCTCCTCCTGTCGCTCTTAACCGCTTCGCTATAAGGTTGGCGGGGCATCAGAGCCCTCGCCAGGTGGTAGTGCGGGATGGGACCGCCTGGAGAAGTCTTGCTAAAATCAATGGTTATAAGGGATGGGACTGCAGGGACAAGGTGACAGGTGCATTGAGTAATTTGCTGAAAGCTTGTAGATTTTCTGCTATTTTCTTGGTGGTTTCAATCAAAAAGCGTATTTTTTTGGCAGATATATGAACAATATAAATGAGACTTGATTATGATGTTAGGTATTAATGCAAAAAGATAGATCAGTTTACGTATCGTTTGTGTTAAAATCATGTAAGAAGTTTGGCGATGTGAGGGGAATAATGTATCTTTGCATAGTCAAAAAGACTTTAAACGTTTAAAAGGAGAAGATTATGGAACAGATATTAGTAACGGTAGATTCAAACCAGCCTCTGCAAAACATTCGTAAGGCTATTAATATGCTTCGTGGTGTTGTGTCAACTACGGTTGTAAAAGAACCAATCTTGACAAAAACACAGAAGCAGCAAGCTTTTGTGAAGGAAAGTTTGACAAGAGCTTTGCAGGAAGTGAAACTTGCTAAGTTGGAAGGAAGAAAACTACCTGATGCAAGGGATTTATTAAAAGATTTAGAAATGGAGGATTGACATGAATGTACATATTGAATATGGTCCTGAGTTTAAGAGACAGTTTAAACGTTTGGCTAAAAAATATCATTCATTGAAGACTGACTATGGTGCTTGGTTAGATGAAATTTATAAGAATCCTCTTGTTGGAGATGACCTTGGTGGTGGCATTCGTAAGATAAGAATGGCCATTGCTGACAAGGGTAAAGGCAAAAGCGGTGGTGCAAGAATCCTGACTCTTAATGTAAAAGTTAGTGAGGACGGTATGAATGTAACTCTTCTTACAATCTATGACAAGGGAGAAATCTCTAATGTCAAGGATGAATTTATTGAATTCTTGATTAAAAACTTGTCTTCAGAACATGGCACTTCTTCTGGAGAATGAAGAACAAGAAATAACAAAATACAGAGATGAAACTTTGTATACTCCTGAAATCATCCTTGATTAGTAATATTATAGCCCTAAGGATATATATTCAAGAATAGCACTAACTTCTAACAGTGACATCACCTACCCGTCCTTCCTTACCGTTGTTCTAAAATCAACCCGTCCTTCTTTACCATTAAAGAAGGCTCCACCTCTCTTCTCGGTTTTCTTCAATAGTCTTTACGACCCCTTCGGTTCCCCTTGTAGGGGACAGAAACGTCGCTCTTAACCGCTTCGCTATAAGGTTGGCGGGGCATCAAAGCCCTCGCCAGGTGGTTGCGTGGGATGGGACCGCCTTGCTGAGGGCTGGCTCGGCTGTCGTATTGCGTAATTTGCTGAAAGCTTACAGATTTTCTGCTATTTTTGGTGGTTTCAATTAAAAAGCGTATTTTTGCGGAAGACATATAAACTAAATAAAGGAGACTTGATTATGATGTTAGGTATTAATGCACCCAAGCCATTGATTAAAGGTGAATTTGCAAAGGCTGTTCGTAAAGCTGTTCGCGATTCGATGGTTGCAAAGGAAAATTGGAAGGAACCTGCAACAAAAGGTCCTTGGAAGGTTAAATTTGTTGTGCGTTAGTTATGAATAAAGATTCAGAACTAATCATAGAGGTAGCTGATGAATATGAAAGTGCTGATGATATGTTTATTCCGTCATCTCCATGAACGTACTCCATACAATAAACCGACTTTATAGTGAAATAACGGTTGAAAAGGTATGTGAAATGAAAAAGTGCTCCAATTCTTTGTATATATGATATTTTTTGTTTAGTTTTGCAGAAAAATTAGATAGAACAATGAGATTACATATACAAAATATCAATAAAATCAAGGAAGCAGATATAGCCTTGAATGGCTTGACTGTAATCGTGGGAGAGAATGATATGGGCAAAAGTACCATAGGTAGAGCATTCTTTTCTACCATCAAGGCTGTCTCTAATACGAGAAGCTTGAGTAATGAAAGTTCTGCCCACAAAGCTTCTAAGCACATTGATTCTTTGTATAAGCATTTCTATGGAAAGAAGATTATTGATGATGCTATCAATCTGTTGCCTCGTATCAAATCTGAAATGGAAAGAATATGCCAGGATGAGTCTGAGCGAAATGCTTTCCTGGATCATCTGAATGCTAAAATCGATGAGATTGATTTGTCTCCTCGCCAAAAGTCTTTGCTCAAGGAGGATATTGCGAATATTCGGATTTGCTATGACCAGGTGGATAATCCTGCGGCTGTATTGAAAACGGAGTTGGCTTATCTGGTTGAATCTGAGTTTATGGGGCAGTTCTGTTCTTCTAAGTCTGAGCTTACTTATGTTATGCTTGATACTGAAGAAGAGGGAAGTCTGGTATTTAAGGCTAAAAATAATCAAGTGACAGATGTCTCTTTTTCTGAAAGAGAATTCTATGAGGATATCACTTATGTTGAGTCGCCACTGTACTTTCATCTTCTTGATAGCTTGAGATACTCTGTTGCTTATCGGGAAATGAAGTCTGTTCCTGGATATAAACCTATGGTTCCTGCTCATGTGAAAGACTTTGTAGATAAGGTGTGGAACATCCAGAGCTTTCATGCTCAACCAAGTTTGTTTGAACCTCAATCGAAGGAATATCACACAGAGGATATCATTCATGGTACGTTTACTTATGATAAGAGTTCTCATAGCATCGTATATCAGAAAAATGGTATGAAAATCAAGCCTATCAATGTGGCTTCTGGTATCAAAAGCTTTGGTGCTTTGCAACTTCTGCTTGATGGTTATTGTATTTCTAATAAACGTCCTCTGATATGGGATGAACCTGAGAATCATCTGCATCCTCAGTGGCAGGTGGAGTTTGCTAAGGTTATCGTACAGATTGTTAATTCGGGTATTCCGGTGATGATCAGTACGCATAGTCCATATTTCCTGCAGGCAGTGAGGTATTATTCTGCTATGTATAGCATCGAGAAGTATGTGAACTACTACATGGCAGAGTGTGGAAATGATGATATGGTTAGTATGAAGGAGGTTACTAATGACTTAAACCAGGTGTTTCTTACCTTGGCTGAGCCTTTGAATAAAATCATGAACGTGGATGAAGTAAGGGGGAAACTGAAATGAAAGTTGCCAGTGAACTAATGTCGTATTTGGTAAAGGATAAGCATTTCTCCCTTTACTCTGTCTGTGAGCTCCATAAACCTTGTGCTACGGCACCCAGGTGTTCTTTGGAACTTGCTAAACGATTCGTGAATTTTGATGATGTAAAGACTGCCTACTGCAAGGAACATCAGATGATTTCTTGTGCTTCGGTAGATGGCTTGTCTATAAAGAACGAAAAGCTATTTTATCTAAAATCAGTTCTATAAAGGAGGTACATACATACTATAAACAGTGTAAGGAGTTAGATTCTTTTATAGATAATGGCCTTTAGGTTTTCACATAAACGTTAGTACTTAGCTAAACGTAAAACATATTTAATGAATACGACAATGTTAACAAGAGAAGAGGCTCTACGCCGCTGGAAGGCTTCTAAGGAAATCAGACGTAAAATGGTAGAGAAACTGGAGAACTTGGTTCGCAATAGTTGTCTGGAACGTACTGGTAAAGAACCGAATGGGGTAGAAGTATGGTAGGGGGCTTATTTCTCCGTTACCATCAGAGGTCTCGTCAGTTTTTTGTGCGGGATGGGATCGCCTTGTTAGAGGGTTGCTGCTTTTGTGGTGTTTCCCTATCGAAGGTTGGAAAGGCGCTGTAAAATTCTTATGATAGAGGCTCCTTTAGCTTCACTTATATTTTGATAATTAAAAGATTACTATAATGTTTTGTTTAAAATCTTTGGAGATTTTCGGTAGTAAAGCGGAACTCGCCTCGCTGCCAGAGGGCAAATTGCTCATTAATACGATTAATGCTCATTCCTATAATACGGCTCGGAAGGACTCGCTCTTTGCTGAGGCGCTGACGAATGGGGATGTGCTGCTTCCGGATGGAGTGAGCATCGTGATGGCGTGTAAGTGGATTAAGGCAAAGAGCCTGCCGAAGGAACGTATCGCGGGATGGGATTTGTTTGCTTTCGAGATGGAAAAACTTGAAAGAGAAAGTGAAGAGTTAAGAACGAAGAGTGAAGAATCCAAGATTGTGATGTTTATGGGTAGTTCGCAGAAGGTGCTTGACTTGATCGTGAAGCGTGCTGCTGAGGTGTATCCTCACTTGAAGGTGGTGACGTATTCGCCTCCGTATAAGACGGAGTTCTCGGATGAGGATAACAAGGCGATTATTGATGCCATCCATGCTGACAACCCAGATCTCCTCTGGATTGGTATGACGGCTCCTAAGCAGGAGAAGTGGACTTATTCTCATTGGAAGGAGTTGAATATTCATTGCCATGTGGGGAGTATTGGAGCTGTGTTTGACTTCTTTGCCGGTACCATGAAGCGTGCTCCAATGTGGTGGCAGGATCATGGCTTGGAATGGCTCTATAGATTGCTCAAAGAACCGAAGCGCATGTGGAGAAGGTATATTATTGGCAATGCACTGTTCCTTTGGAATATGGTGAAAGAGAAATGTTGAATGAAGAAAATCAAACTTCTTTATTTCCTATTTTTTCTGAATGTAATAAAAGAAAAGGAGTAAATTTCTTTTTTTGCATCATCTATTTCTTTATGCTGTTCTTTGTCTATGATTTCCCAGTTTTCTGAATTGATAGAAGGGAAATATGTGTCTGCTTTTGGCATTTTTTTATCTACTATCGTGAGATACAGATTATCGGCAAGATGCATACATTGCTTATAAATACTTTCACCTCCTATGATGAATATGATGTCGTCTGTACATTTTTCAAGCGCATCTGTCAATGAGTGATACACCTCACAGTTTTCCAGTTGTAATTCCTGTTGGGTTATCACTATGTTCCGTCTCAAAGGGAGTGCGCCATGGGGGAGAGATTCGTATGTTTTCCTCCCCATGACTATGGTATGATTCAATGTAAGTTGCTTAAATCTTTCCATGTCCTTTCTGATATGGAAGAGCAGTCGGTTCTTGTAGCCTATCGCACCGTTTTGGTCCAGGCATGCTATGATATTGATTTGCATTTCAGAATATGATTATCACCCTCTGGTATGTGAGAACTTTTAATCTTCCATTCCTGTGGGTACAGATTATTGGCACGATTGCCTATATTTTTCATCCAACCTAATGGGACATTCTGATAAGTTACTATCATGTATCCTTTAGGTGTTGTAGGAGGCAAAGTAATCGCTTCTTTACGAAGATAGTTGATTGCATCTTCGTATGAGAGTTCTACTTGTGGAATATCAGTCTTATCCAATTCTGTCGATAAGGCAAGTGACTGTGCTGGGATTAGGTCCTTACCTTTGATACTTCCGATTTTGATTCCTTCGTGAAGTACTCTTAGTGATTGGTTTGCTTCTTTTACTGCCTCTGTCCATTTCTTGCTGATAGCATATACATCATTTTCTTTTAATGTATAATTCCATTCATCCTTATTTCTTAACCAGTTATTTTTTAATGTAACAGGTTCTTTGGTCTTTCCTTTAGCGTTCTTCTTGCCAAGATTCTTTTTCTTTTTATCGCCTTCATATATGCCATTTTTGCGTAATACGGCAATAAACAATCCTTCTCCACGGCTTATACCAGGGAAGAAATGATACATGGCTTCATCATTGATAAGACTCTTGGTAATATTCCAACTTTTTTCGATATTCAGAGGAAGAATTTCAGCTCCAAGTTCCTCTTTTATCCATTCTACGTTTTCCTCGTCTTCATGGGCATTAAAGGTGCAGGTAGAATAAATCAGTATTCCACCAGGCTTCAAGCAGTTCCAAATGTCACTTATGATTTCCCGTTGAAGTTTCCAACAATTATTTACATTGGCTTTACTCCATTCAGTGATGGCTTCTTCATCTTTTCTAAACATGCCTTCACCCGAACAAGGGACATCGGCAAGTATCACATCAAATTTCAATTTTGATTTTTTGTAATCTTTTGGATAATTGTTGGTGACAACAACATCCGGATGCCCAAACTTTTGAATGTTTTCTGATAAAATTTGAGCCCTTGTCTTCATGGGTTCATTGCTGAAAAGAAGACTTCCTGCTGGAAGAGCAGCTCTTACGCATGTAGATTTGCCACCTGGTGCAGCACAGAGATCCAGCATGGTGACAGGTTCTTTGACATATTGTCGGATGGCTAAATCAACAATCATGGATGAGGCTTCCTGTACGTAGTATAGACCCGCATGGAAAAGAGGATCGAAAGTGAAGTTCTTTCGTTCCGATAAATATTTGCCTGTTGAAGGGCACCAAGGAATTATTTCTGAGGTCGTTCCTTCGTTTAAAACCGTCTCTTCAGAACATTTGAATGGATTGAGACGAATGCTGACAGTTGCATTCTCGTCAATTCCTTTCATCAGTTGATTGAAGAGGTTTTCCCCCATAAGTTCTTTGGTATAAGTTTTGAAATCCTCTGGTAATTTTGTGCTTCTATCTGTTGTCATCTTGCCATTTATTTTCTTGTTAATTCAAAATCATTTGCAAATTAAAAAAATATTTTGTTTCTTTGCAACCAGTTAGCTTCATTCTTATTCAAATATAAACAAATCTTCCTCTTCTTTGGAAATCTCCTGCTTCTTAGGCTTAGGAGGATTTTTTAAGTTGCCTTTTTCATCAAATAAACCATAAGTCGTTCTGAGTACGATAAACTCTGTGCGACGGTTCATTTGATTGCAGATTTCCTGATTTCCTTTATTCTGTTTCAGAATGAAATCCGTTGTCAGTTTATCGCCTTCCTTGAGCCATGGATATTTAGCAGCCATCTTTTTGCTGATAGTCTTAGGTTGCTCTTTTCCATAGCCCATTGGGGTAAGTCTGTCTTTGGCAATTCCGTGCTGGATCAGATAGTTGACTACCGATTGTGCTCTCTGTTGAGAAAGGTGTTTATTATATTCTGCACTTCCTTTATAATCACAATGCGCACTAAGTTCGATGGTGACATTTGGATTTTCTTTCAATAAGTTTACCAATTCATCCAGTGCTTTTGTACTGTTGGCAGTAAGGGTAGCCTTATCAAAATCATAGAAGATATTATCTATTAATACCGGTGCCGTGATGGAAGCCAATGGGAATTGTAAGGTATATTCCTTACTTTCCTTAGCAGAATCTACTCGAATTTCTTCTTTGTGATTGAGGAAACCTTTGCAAGAAGCCATCAGGAGATAATCTACCTGTGGTTTGATGACCATACTGAATGAGCCATCGCCTTTGACTGGTAGTTTCTTATATGTTCCATCGTTTCCGACAACCATTACTTGGGAAGCAGGTAACTCATAACCACCCATTTCGTAAACCCAGCCTTTGATGGTTGTTACAATTTCCGGGTTTTCAAAAGAATAGATGTGGTCGAAACCTCTTCCGTCCTTTCTGTTGGAGGAGAAATAGCCTCTATTGTGTGGACCTTCGAAAGTCATTCCAAAGTCGTCACCTTCCGAGTTGAGAGGGTAGCCTGGATGGAAAACCTTATATTTCTTAGTTTTTGGGTCCACTTTGGCAATATAGATGTCCAATCCACCCATTCCTACATGTCCATCGCTACTAAAGTAAAGGTCTCCGTTGGGTCTGAATGTAGGGAAAGATTCATTTCCTGGAGTATTGATAGGTTCCCCCAAATTCTCAACACCTCCCAAGCCTGCAGCTGTAATTCTTACTCGCCAGATATCCAATCCTCCCATTCCTCCAGGCATGTCTGAAGTAAAGTACAACCATTCTCCATCAGGAGAGATGGCAGGGTGTGCCAAACTGCTGAGGGTATCTTTGGTAATTTCCAGTTTTGTGGCTTTTCCCCAAGCTGCATCGGAACGTGGGGAGGTTACTATTTGTGCATATCTTGGAGAAGACGGGTCGGTAGTGCATTGTGTGAGATACATTTCCCGTCCATCAGGTGTAAAGCAGCAAGCTCCTTCATCATATTCCGTATTCAGACCCGTACTGATGGCTTCTGGTTTGCTCCATTTTCCTTTGTCATCTTTTTCAGATATGAAAATATCGCCGTTTTTTGTTCCTGTAATACCACTCAGTTCATCTCCAAGCGCTTCATTTCTGGTAGATGTAAAATAGAGTTGGTCAAATTCATCACCAAAGAGCATTGGTGAATAGTCTGCTCTTCTGGAATTGAAAATATCCATTTTCTTCACCGTATATCTGCTCCCTTTTTTCTTCCATTCTGGTGCAGCTTGTGCTGATTTCAGTCCGTTTCGTGCTAAAATATCATAGCCCTTTTTGCTCATTTCTTCATTTGGGAGAGAATCTAATATGGATTTAAATTCTGTTTGAGCAAGTTTGTAATCGCCGTTTTTTAGAAGTTGCCGAGCATAATTTAAGCGATTCTGGATATTGGCTTGTCCATATCTGATGGCATTTCTATAGGCTGCCACAGCTTTAGGAGTAGCATTGATTTTCTCATAGCAGAGCGCCATTTTTAAGGCTCGCTGCCCTCTTTTTTCTCTTTCTTTTGTCGGCGTTTTTGTATATGCCTGCTTAAATTGGTCGGCAGCATCATAATACTCACCTAAAGCAAGATACTTTTCTCCCTTTTTGATATTCTTATCAATACCGCATGCGGTCAATAGTAAGCTACTTACTAATATTGACAAAAATGCTAAGCCGATATGAGATTTATTCTTCTGTTCCATGTTTTTAAATAAACTCCAGTTGTTATTGCTGACTGAATGGTAATCTGAACTGACAACCGCCTTTCCAGTTGCTGCAACCATATGCCGTTTTTCCTTTGATAATGGTTCCTTGCCCACAGATAGGGCAAGTTTTTCCGATGATACTGTCATCTGCAGGAAGATTTGGAGATTTTGCCTCTGTCTTTTCTGCCGTATCACCTTTTTTAGGCGTTTTTTCTGCCGTATCACCCTGTTTGGGTGATTTCTTTGGAGCGGTTTTCTTTCTTGGCTCTTTTTTCTTGAGGTCCTCTTCCGTTGTAATCGTCACATGGCGAGCACTGTTGTCTGACAATACGTCATTGACGATTTGGTTGATTTGTTCTTTCAGACCATTGATAAAGTCGGCTGGGTCATAGGTCTTATGCTCGATGTCTCGGAGCTTTTTCTCCCAAATACCAGTCAACTCACAACTTTTCAACAGTTCCTCGTGGATGGTGTCGATGAGTTCGATTCCGGTAGGAGTAGCCATCAAGTTTTTTCGTTGGCGTTTGATATAGTGGCGCTTGAAGAGCGTCTCTATAATGCCGGCGCGTGAGGAAGGGCGTCCAATTCCGTTCTCCTTTAATGCCGCACGCAGTTCTTCGTCCTCGACGAATTTTCCTGCGGTCTCCATTGCTCGGAGCAAGGTTGCTTCTGTATAATACTTAGGTGGAGTGGTCCATTTCTCTGTGAGAGTTGGTGTATGTTCACCCGATTCGCCTTTTACGAAAGAAGGGAGCGTTCTTTCTTCTACCACTTCCTTCTTGGCGTTATTTCCGCCATCGTTTCCGTTGGCATTATCAGTTGCATCATCGTCATCGGCATTTTTCGCATCCTTCGCATAGACAACTCGCCATCCTGGTTCCAGAATTTCCTTGCCGCTTACCTTGAATTCGATTTTCTCTGGTTTAGGCCCATCTTCATTGATGACTTCGCCCAATACGGTGGTCGTAGAGAATTTACAATCCGGATAGAACACACTGATAAAACGTTTGGCGACAAGGTCATAGACATTTGCCTCCATATCGGTGAGTCCTGTAGGTGGAACACCTGTTGGGATGATGGCATGGTGGTCGGTCACCTTACTATTATCAAATACCTTCTTGCTTTTTGGCAACTTTTTGCCGGTAGCGGCGAGCTGCTGGACAAGCGGGAGGTACTTTTGCTGGCTCATGATCTTGGCCTGGCTTACTCCGTTGAGTATTTGTGGGCATTTCGGATAGATGTCATCTGTCAGAAACTGTGTATCTACACGAGGATAAGTCGTGTATTTCTTCTCGTATAGACTCTGGATGAGTTTCAGCGTAATATCAGCAGAGTAAGCAAATTTCTTGTTGCAATCCACTTGAAGTGAGGTGAGGTCGTAGAGGTGAGGTGGAGCTTCATTTCCCTTTTTCTTGCTCACGTCTGTAACGGTGAAAGGTTTTCCTGCGATGGTGCTGAATGCTTTTTCACCTTCCTCCTTGCTGGTAAACTTGCCGCTGGTAGCCGTAAACTGAGTATCCCGATAGATGGTAGCAAGTACCCAGTATGGTTCGGAAACGAAATTGTCGATTTCCTTCTGTCGGTTTACGATGAGGGCAAGGGTAGGGGTCTGTACTCGACCAATGCTGAGCACCTGTCGATTCTGACCATATTTCAAAGTATAAAGTCGGGTGGCATTCATGCCGAGAATCCAGTCTCCAATGGCACGTGAAAGGCCTGCGAGGTAGAGCGATTGATACTCGTTCTGGTCTTTCAGTTCCTGGAAACCCTGCTTGATGGCTTCATCAGTCATGGATGAAATCCACAATCTCTTGACCGGGCATTTGGCTTGTGCCTTTTGCATCACCCATCTTTGGATGAGTTCTCCTTCCTGTCCGGCGTCACCACAGTTGATGATACTGTCAGCGGCTTGCATAAGCTTTTCGATTGTATTGAATTGCTTGCGGATTCCTTCGTCGTTAATCAGTTTTATTCCAAAACGCTGGGGAATCATAGGCAATGCGGACAGGCTCCAGCGTTTCCACATTGGAGTATAATCATCCGGTTCTTTCAGCTCACAAAGGTGGCCGAAAGTCCAGGTTACTTGGTAACCATTACCTTCCATATAACCGTCGCGCGCAGTTGTTGCTCCAATAATCCGGGCAATATCTTTAGCTACGCTTGGTTTCTCTGCAATACAAACTATCATTCTTTATTATTTCCTTTTCTGTTTGCAAAGGTACAATAAAATAATGAGAAAGCCATCATTTCGGCTTCTTTTTCTCATGGCAGAGAATAAAAAAGCCCTGTAAGGCTTGGGCACAATCTGGAACTTGTGCCTTGCCTTACAGGGCGTATTTTATAAATATCTGCGTAATCTGCGTGAGAAAAATTAATCCTTGCGTGCGATTATTCGTACTCCTGCCAGCTCTTAATCTGAAGCTGGTTCTGGCTCAATGTGCAGAATGCCTCGATGAAGGCGGAAGCCAGGCGGGCATTGGTGAACAGAGGAATGTTGTGGTCGATGGCGCCACGACGGATTCTGTAACCATTGGTGAGCTCACGCTTGGTGTGATTCTTAGGAATGTTGACGATGAGGTCGAACTTGTGGTCGGCAATCATCTGCATCACGTTAGGGATATCCTTGTGCTCCTCATCAGGCCATCCAACGGCTGTAGCCTTCACGTTGTTCTCGTTCAGGAACTTCGCTGTACCGGCTGTAGCGTAGATGGTGTAACCATTCTTCACCAAAGCCTGGGCAGCGTCGAGCAGAGAAGCCTTCTCCTTGGCACCACCGCTTGAAAGCATGATGCCCTTGTCCTTTGAAGGAATCTTGTAGCCAGTGGCAATCAATGAGTTGAGCAATGCCTCCTCGAAAGTATCACCCATACAACCTACCTCACCGGTAGAACTCATATCCACACCCAAAACTGGGTCTGCGTTCTGCAAACGGGCGAATGAGAACTGTGAAGCCTTCACACCCATGCGGTCGATATCGAAAGCAGACTTGTCTGGCTTCTGGTATGGAGCGTCGAGCATGATGCGGGTAGCAGTCTCGATGAAGTTGCGCTTCAATACCTTGCTCACGAATGGAAATGAACGGGATGCACGGAGGTTACACTCGATCACCTTCACATCGCGACCCTTAGCCAAGTACTGGATATTGAAAGGACCAGAGATGTTGAGCTCCTTGGCGATGGCACGTGAAATCTTCTTGATCTGACGGGCTGTAGCGAAGGAAATCTGCTGAGCTGGGAAGGTCATGGTTGCGTCACCAGAGTGAACACCTGCATACTCTACGTGCTCTGAAATACCATACTCAACAATCTCACCGTTCTGAGCCACACCGTCGAACTCAATCTCGTTGGTCTCTGTCATAAACTGAGAGATAACCACTGGGTACTCCTTGGAAACCTCAGAAGCTGCCTCCAGGAAGCGACGCAACTCATCATCGTTGTGGCAAACATTCATGGCTGCACCAGAAAGGACGTAAGATGGACGAACGAGAACAGGATAGCCTACCTCGTCGATGAACTTCTGAACATCCTCCATAGAGGTGAGAGCGCTCCACTTAGGCTGATCGATGCCAAGTTTGTCGAGCATGGCAGAGAACTTACCGCGGTTCTCGGCACGGTCGATGTTGACAGGAGATGTACCTAAGATTGGCACAGACTGGCGATGGAGCTTCATAGCCAGGTTGTTAGGAATCTGACCACCTACAGAAACAATCACACCACGTGGTGACTCCAGGTCGATGACATCGAGTACACGCTCGAATGAAAGCTCATCGAAGTAGAGACGGTCGCACATATCGTAGTCGGTAGATACGGTCTCCGGGTTGTAGTTGATCATGATTGACTTGTAACCCAACTTGCGTGCTGTGTTGATGGCGTTTACTGAACACCAGTCGAACTCTACAGAAGAACCGATGCGGTAAGCACCCGAACCGAGAACGATGACAGACTTCTCGTTCTTGTAGTAGTTGACGTCGTAACCCTCTACGGCGTAAGTCATGTAGAGATAGTTGGTAAGGTCAGGATGCTCGCTTGCCACAGTAGGGATGCGCTTTACGGCAGGAAGAATGTTCAGCTTCTTACGCAGAGCACGAACTGCGAGAACCTCCTTCTCCATGTTGGTATCCTTAGTCTTCAATACGAAGCGGCCAATCTGGAAGTCAGAGAAGCCCAATACCTTAGCCTCGCGCAAAACCTCAGCAGGAATCTCCTCCAAAGTATTATATTCAGAAAGCTTATGCTTGTAATCTACGATATTCTTCATGCGCTCGATGAACCAAGGATCAATTTTGGTTAACTCCTCGATGCGCTCGATGGTGTAGCCTTCCTCCAAAGCCTGAGCGATGGCGAAGATACGGAGGTCTGTAGGGTTGGAAAGCTCCTCATCCAAGTTGTCGAACTTGGTGTGGTCGTTGCCAACGAAACCGTGCATTCCCTGACCAATCATACGGAGACCCTTCTGGAGCATCTCCTCGAATGAGCGGCCGATAGACATGATTTCGCCTACAGACTTCATGGAAGAACCGATCTTGCGGCTTACGCCGGCAAACTTGGTAAGGTCCCAACGAGGAATCTTACAGATCATATAGTCGAGTGATGGAGCCACGTAAGCTGAGTTAGAAGTACCCATCTCGCCAATCTGGTCGAGTGTATAACCGAGCGCAATCTTAGCAGCAACGAAAGCGAGCGGATAACCTGTAGCCTTAGAAGCAAGAGCAGAAGAACGGCTCAAACGAGCGTTGATCTCGATGATACGGTAGTCGTTGGTCTCAGCGTTGAAAGCATACTGGATGTTGCACTCACCCACGATGTTGAGGTGGCGAACGCATTTCACAGCGATGTCCTGCAACATCTTCACCTGCTCGTCGGTAAGAGAACAGGTAGGAGCCACCACGATAGACTCACCGGTGTGAATACCTAATGGGTCGAAGTTTTCCATAGATGCAACGGTGAAGCAACGGTCGTTCGCATCACGGATGCACTCAAACTCAATCTCCTTCCATCCCTTCAAGCTCTCCTCAACGAGAACCTGAGGCGCAAAAGTGAAGGCAGATTCAGCGATTTCCTTGAATTCCTCTTCAGTCTTGCAGACACCAGAACCGAGACCACCCAAAGCATAGGCAGAACGGATCATGATAGGGTAGCCGATATTGCGTGCCGCAGTCACAGCTTCTTCCATGTTCTCGCAAGCATGGCTTACAGGAACCTTGAGGTCAACCTTGTTGAGTTCCTTCACGAAGAGATCACGGTCTTCAGTATTCATGATAGCCTCTACAGAGGTACCTAACACATCTACACCGTACTCCTTGAGCACACCGCTGAGGTAAAGTTCAGTACCCACGTTCAAACCAGTCTGTCCACCCCAAGCGAGCATGATGCCGTCTGGGCGTTCCTTCTTGATGATTTCAGTCACAAAAAAAGGTGTCACCGGCAAGAAATAAACCTTGTCAGCAATACCTTCACTGGTCTGAATTGTAGCAACGTTTGGATTGATGAGGACTGAACTAATACCTTCCTCACGCAAAGCCTTGAGAGCTTGCGAACCGGAATAGTCAAATTCACCTGCCTGGCCGATCTTCAAAGCACCGGAACCCAGAACGAGGACTTTCTTAAGCTGTTTCTTCATATTTAATAACTATAAGTATATTCTAACTATAAGTAATAAATTCTATAAGTATCATCTGAAATGTCTTATGCTTAGTTTTGCAATTTGGGTACAAAAGGCAAATACACTATTTTGGGTTGCAAAGTTACGACATTTATTTGAATTTACCAAATTTTTCTTGTGCCAGTTCTTCGTTAAATAATATCAATTATTACTTTTTATTTTTTTATAATGTCTTATTTTTCGGATAATTTTGTTACTTTTGCGCTCGCTATGCAAAATTGTAGCTTAAGAAATTAACATAGATCAAGATTTAATATAATAATGAGAGTCGGTTTATTTGTCCCTTGTTATGTAGATGCCTTATACCCTGAAGCTGGTGTGGCTACATACAAGTTGCTCAAACACTATGGTGTGGATGTGGACTATCCAGAGAAACAGACTTGTTGCGGTCAACCGATGGCGAATGCTGGTTTCCAAAACAAGTCAGAGAAGGTCATCGAGGCTTTTGATGATCTTTTTAGAGACTACGATTATATTGTAGCTCCTTCTGCCTCGTGTGCAGCTTATGTAAAAGTGTATTATCCTAAGATTCTGGAGGGTAAGCATGAGTGTGTATCTTCCGGTAAGATAATGGATATAGTGGAATTCCTGCATGATGTGCTGAAAGTAGATCATGTGCCGGGCAAGTTCCCTCATGCCGTGAGTGTTCACAACAGTTGCCATGGTGTCAGGGAATTGGGGTTGTCATCACCTTCAGAGAGAAACGTCCAGCCGTTCAATAAAATTATTGATTTATTGAATATGGTGGATGGAATTACCATTCATGAACCGGAACGTAAGGATGAATGCTGTGGATTCGGTGGTATGTTTTCTATCGAAGAGCCCGCTGTTTCTACCCGTATGGGTGAGGACAAGATCAGACGCCACATGGCAACGGGAGCTGAATATGTTACCGGTCCGGATTCTTCCTGTCTGATGCACATGGCAGGCATTGCCAAGAAGGAGAAAATGCCTATTCAATTCATTCATGTTGTACAAATTTTAGCTGCAGGACTATGAGTACAGAACATTCCAAGAGAGCCGCTAAGTTTACGGCAGATGTAGAAAAGACCACCTGGCATGATGCTACCTTCTGGTCTGTAAGACAAAAGAGAGATAAAATGGCGCATGAACTTCCGGAATGGGAAGATCTTCGCGAACTGGCTTCTGAAATTAAGATGCATACGATTACCCATCTGGCAGATTATCTTGATGTTTTTTCCAAGAATCTGGAGAGTCGTGGTGTCAAGGTGCATTGGGCAAAGGATGCGCAGGAATTTAATGAGATTGTGCTCGGCATTCTGAATGATCATCATGTGAAGAAAATGGTGAAATCAAAGTCTATGCTTACCGAAGAGTGTGAGATGAATCCTTATCTGGAAAAGCATGGTATTGATGTGGTGGAAACAGACTTGGGTGAGCGTATTATCCAACTCTTAGGTCAGAAACCGAGCCATATCGTGATGCCTGCCATCCATCTCAAGCGTGAAGAAGTGGGCAAGATGTTTGAGGAGAAAGGAATCTCTAAGGAAATAGGAAATTATGACCCAACTTATCTCACCCGCTGTGCCCGCCATCATCTTCGCGACCAGTTTATGGAGGCTGGAGCAGGAATGACTGGATGTAATTTTGGAGTGGCTGAAACGGGTGATTGCGTGGTTTGTACCAATGAAGGTAATGCTGATATGACGACTTCCATGCCTAAGCTTCATATTGTGGCGATGGGTATTGAAAAGTTGGTTCCTGATTACAAGTCTTTAGCGGTATTCCAGCGTCTGCTTTGCCGTTGCGGTACAGGTCAGCCTACTACTGCTTTTACTTCTCATTTCCGTCAGGCTCGTCCGGGTGCAGAAATGCATGTGGTTCTGGTGGATAATGGCAGGAGTGATATTCTTGCAGATAAAGACCATTGGCAGACTTTGAAGTGTATGCGTTGCGGTGCCTGCATGAATACTTGTCCTGTCTATCGTCGTTCCGGTGGATACAGTTATACTTATTTCATTCCTGGTCCTGTGGGTGTGAATTTGGGTATGCTGAAGAATCCTCAGAAATATGCGGATAATGTTTCTGCCTGCACCTTGTGTCTGTCGTGTGATAATGTCTGTCCTTCCAAGGTGGGTCCGGGTTCCCAGATTTATGTCTGGCGTCAGAGCCTTGACAAATTGGGCAAGGCTAATCCTATCAAGAAGGCGATGTCCAGCGGTATGGAATATCTCTTCGACCGTCCTTCACTTTATACCACAGCCTTGAAATTTGCGCCACTTGCCAATCTGATTCCAGAGTGTTGCACACATTTCAGTAATTGGAATGCTTGGGGCGTGGGCCATGCTATGCCTGAGTTTGCGAAGAAGTCGTTTCATCAATTATGGAAGGAGGGGAAAGTAAAATGAAAAAAGAAGATTTCCTGAATAAGTTGCGTAAGAATACGCATGTTCAATTCGATAAGCCTTCTGTAGAAATCAAAGGCATTCAGTATGAGGATACTTTGCAGCAGTTTGTTGCCATGAGCCAGTCTGTGGGTGCTCATGTGATGAGAGCCAGCAAGGATGACGATATGCTCAACGAGATTGTGAGAATGGCTTATCCTCAGGCGAAGGTGTTTGCCAGCAATCTGCCAGATATTCAGTTGGAAAAATTGCAGGCTTTTACTCCTGATGGGGGAACGGATGAAGTCGTTTTGCGCAATCCGGATACTGTGGCTGAGGCCAACGAACTGAATGGTACGGATGTCTGCGTAGTCCGTGGACAGTTGGGCGTAGCTGAAAATGGTTGTGTCTGGATTCCTCAGACCATGAAGGAGAAGGCTGAACTTTTCATTTCAGAATACTTGGTTATTATCCTTGATGAGAAGTCTGTGGTAAACAATATGCATGAGGCTTATGCCCGCATCGAGATGGATCCGAAATATAATTTCGGTATATTTATCAGTGGACCGAGCAAGACTGCTGATATTGAACAGGCTCTTGTTATGGGAGCGCAGGCTGCCAGAGGTGTGACAATCGTGCTTTGCTAAAATGTCATAGGTATATAAAAAACAACTGTTAACTGTTGACTGTTGACTTTTTGCAGTTCATTTAGCAGAATCTATATATAAAGAAAATCCCGGAAACTCAGTCAAGATGTTTCCGGGATTTTCTTTATATTGTTCTTTCTAAAGTTTCTATTTTCAAGTATTTGAAGAATTCCTACAGTTCCCATTCGTAAGTATCATAAACGACGCCTCTTCCTCCAAATCCTTCTTTCTGGTGGATGAGATTCTCATTGAGATAAGTACCTTGCTGCTCGGTTGATTTTCCAAAATCAAAATAGGTCGTATTCCATTGCTTTTGATTGATCAACTCATCAAAGAGCAGGTCGAGTGCTCCCTCTTCTTTCCCTTGAGGTGATGCTGCGATGTATTGGGTATGCGTCACTTGCGGGGTGATGTAGATGAGGCTTCCTGCGAGAACGTTGTGGTTTTCTGCATCCTTTACCACATAGCCCTTGATGTTTTCTGGGAATCGTGTCATCAGAAGTTTCAATTCCTCATAGGTGTGAACCGGAGCAGTATGATATTTGTGCTGGAGATTAGTATTGAGAATGTTCCAGAACTCCCAGATATCATTCATGTTTGCTTCATGGATAGACAAGTTGCAGCGGTTGGCCTTATGAATTCCTCTTCTTCTTTGTTCGGAAAAACGCAGTTTATGCATCAGGGGAATGGTGGTGGAGATTTCTCTTGCCAACAACCGGGCCTTACATGTTTGCATGATGGCATAGAGATCTTCCTCCGATGGAATATTGTGGTAAATCCAAGGTATTGCTTTGTATATGACTTTCTGAAATCCTTTTTCTTTCAGATAGATATTGATAGCCTCAAATACCTGACAGGTGATGGCTGCCGTCATTTTGTTGCAGGTCAGCAGTCCACCATATGTGAGTCCCTGATGTGAAACAAGGGTTTTATCTTCAACTTCATTTGCTGGCAGCAAAGCACAGAGTTTTCCGTTATAGAAAATCATCAGGGAATGGTCATGAAATCTGTCCTGATGATAATCCATATAGTTTCTGTCAAAAAGAAACGTACCTTGCCTGGATTTTGCCACGAAGTCATTCCAGTCTTGTTTCTCTTGGGGTGTATATCTTTTGATTTCTATCATTTTATCTTCTGATTTCTGTCATTTTGGCTGAAGTTTTTATTTCCCGGCTTCTCTTTCTTGGATGTAATCGATGAAGTCTTCATATTCATAGAGATAGTCTTCCGGCTCATACAGTCTGGAGGCTAAGACCAGACAGACGGCACCTGATGAGAAATCATCAATGGTTCGCCATATTTCCGTATCGAGCAGAAGTCCCTGGTCAGGGCGGTTCAGGAAGTAGTCCTTTTTCTCATGTCCATCGTCCAGATGAACGGTAAAGGAACCGCTGGCGGCTATGATGATCTGCTTCAGCTTTTTGTGAGCATGTCCTCCGCGGCTTTCTCCTCCCGGCACGTCGTATATCCAGTAGAGGCGTTTGGGCACGAACGGCAGCCCCGCATCCTTGTCGGTGCAGGAATAGTAACCTTCTTCCTCCTTTTTATTTAATTGTATGATTCTTCCTAATTCTTTCATGACTTAATATACTCGCATTTATAGAAAGAACGCATAATCGGCGAGTTTATTGTTTGCCATTGATTCTTTGTAACTCTTCTGCTATCATTTTAGAATAAATATCAGCTCCTGTTTCATTGAGATGATTGGCATTGTGAAACCATTCTCTGTGCTTTGTGAAGCGTTTGTCGCAGAAATGATTCAGCAAAGGAATCTTCTGAGCTTTGCAGATCTTTTTCAGAGGTATGAACACCGAGTCGCTCTGGTATGAGAGTTGGGGAGAGGCGGCAAATATCAGTTGGATCTGCTGTTTCTGGCAGGTCGTGATGAGTTTCTGCAGGTATTCATATTTCAGTTTGTCATGCTTGTCTTGCGGCAGGTTTTCCGGTATGATGGCCTGGCAACCCTCGTAGGGCACAAATCCCTTTTTGTCTGTAAGGTCTTCTGCTCTTGTATCTGCGAGAAGTTTCAGCAGGCGCGAGTTGAAAGGGTAGAACGGAAATAGCATTTTGAAGCGTTCCGTTGCATCCACGTCATGGAAGATAGAGCTGATGTGATCGCGCCAATAGTAAGGACGCAGATTGCCAAGATACGTTGTGTTGTCATCTTCCAGCAGGTCGTAGTCTGGTTCCACGTCGTAGATAATGGATTTCACCTTGTTCCTTTCTTCTACCAGTTGCAGCCTGCCATAATTGAAAATGATTCCCATGCGATCTTCCCCTATATTATAATAAGGTGTAAGATATTGGGGATTATAATGGTGAAGGGCGCGCGATGAGCCCATGATCAGATGATCAGCTTTCAACTGGTCATGGATGTATTTCAGTCTTCCACTTTCCCCTTTGGCATGTGATTCCAGAAAGTAAAAGCCTGTGCTGAGGGCTACATAGATGAGTGCCATCAACAGGACGAATACCGATATTTTACCAAAAAACTTTCTCATGATTTTAAAATCTGGCATAAATGAATTGACCCGCATCGAAAACTCCGAAGAGTAGGATGCTTGTAAAGATGAATAGATAGGTGGCCCATCTCACCCATGTCTTTGAATGATAGAACGGATTGCAGGAAGGACGGATTTCGTCTATCAGATCCTTGATGAATACGATGGCGATAAAGACATAGATAAACTTCTCGCAGATTCCGAAATGCATGTCCTGACTGGTAAATATCTTTTCTATCACGATCCATGCATCTTCTATCGTATTCATGCGGAAGAAAATCCACAGGAATGTGATGAGGAAAAACGTAAGGACGATTCTTGCCAACCGGATGCTTCTGTTTTTCATGGAGAAATATCTCGGCTTGAGGGCGGAGGATTCTATGTCGGTGGAAGAGAGTTTGGATTCTTTCTTTTTTTGTAAACCGAGCATTTTTTCGATGACCTGGAACAGTCCGTGCAGCAGTCCCCATACGATAAAGGTCCAGTTGGCTCCATGCCAGATTCCGCTTACTGCGAATGTAATGAGGATATTGGCATAGTTCCGTTTTTTCGAGCAACGGCTTCCTCCCAGTGGGATGTAGATGTAGTCTCTGAGCCAATGTGCCAAGGTAATATGCCATCTGTGCCAGAAGTCTGTAATTCCGATGGAGAAGTAGGGATTGTGGAAATTCTGTTTGAGATTGTAGCCCAATGTGGCTGCTGCGCCTATGGCCATGAGCGAATAGCCGGCGAAGTCTGTATAGAGTTGGATGGAATAGAGAATGGCTGCCATCAGGAGTGATGAACCGCTTTCCTGGAGAAAACCATCAAAAACCGGGTCGATATAGAGCTGCAATCTGTCAGCAATCACTACCTTGAGAAACATTCCCCAAAGTATCATTTTCAATCCTTTTTCTGCCAGTGGACGGTTGAAACCCTGTACCGTGTTCAACTGGGGCATCAGTTGGTCGTATCTGTTGATCGGACCGGCTATCATGGAAGGGAAGAAAGCCATGTAAGTGAGATAGTTCGACAGATTTTGCTCGGCTGGATATTTCTTGCGGTAAACATCGAAGACATAGCTCAGAGCCTGGAAGGTGAAGAAGGAAATGCCTAATGGGGCAATGATGGAGAACTGGTTTTCATCCGAGATGAAGCCGAAACTATCCGTGAAGGAACTAAGATTTTCCGAGATGAAGTGCCCGTATTTGAAAACGACAAGCGGAAGAATGGTTGCAATGACTCCTGCACAGATAGTTCCTTTTCCGCAGATAGTTTCTTTCCCGCAGTTCTTCTTCTCCAGGTCTTTTCTCAGTTTTTTCTCTAAATCTTTCTCCTGATCTTTCTCCAGATACTTGTTCTGATTCCTTTCCAGATATTTGGCAAAGAAATAGGAGATGAGGCTCACGGCGATAAGAGTGAGGGTCATCCATTTGTTGTAATAGATGTAAATGCCGTATGAGACTATCAGAAAAAAATATTTGCGATAGGGAACTGTAAGATTGTTCCCTACCATAAAAATGATAGGGAACAACCAAATGAATAAAAATGAATTATATACCATCTAATGTTTGTAGGGTTAGATGTGTCTTATTCTTTTAAGAATTATTTCTTCATATAAGGATCGGTGCCTAAAACGGTCTTTGCCAGGCGCTTTGCCTTGTCGCGAAGCTGATTGAGGTCAGCATCCTTTTCTCCGTAGCAGAGAACGACGCCCATACGGCGGCCTACGTGAGCCTCTGGTTTTCCGAAAATGCGGATACGGGTATGATCTTCCTTCAGCGCATCCATGAAATTGTAGTTGAGCGGCTCAGTGCTTTCTTCTGGTGAGAGAATAACGGCAGAGCATCCGGCGTGCTCCAGGTGAATGCCTGCTATTGGCAAGCCCATCACAGCACGGAAATGGAGCTCAAACTCGCTCAGGTTGGTGGTGTGACCGAGAGTTACCATACCTGTATCGTGTGGACGTGGACTCAACTCAGAGAAAATCACTTCGCCCTGCTTGCTCAGGAAGAATTCTACGCCCCAGAGACCTGCACCAGTCAAAGCCTTGGTTACTTCTGCAGCAATATGCTGAGCTTTCTTCAATGCTTCCTCTGGCAACTGGAAGGGTTGCCAGCTCTCGCGGTAGTCGCCACCTTTCTGGATGTGTCCGATAGGAGGGCAGAAGAGGGTAGGACCATCCTTCTGGGTTACGGTGAGGAGTGTGAACTCAGAGTCGAAATCAATGAATTCCTCGATGATGACTTCCTTCACATCGCCACGACCTTCCTCCATAGCTTCCTTGTAAGCCTCCACGAGTTCGTCGTCATTGTGTACATAGCTCTGTCCATGACCGCTGGAACTCATCAATGGCTTCACTACACATGGGAAACCGATTTCGTCGGCTGCATTCTTGAATTCCTCGAATGTCTTAGCGTAGAAATACTTGGCTGTGCGCAGACCCAGTTCCTTGGCGGCCAGATCGCGGATGGCACGGCGGTTCATGGTGTAGTTCACGGCACGGGCAGAAGGTACAATCTGAATGCCCTCTTTCTCGAAGTCGAAGAGACGCTCTGTACGGATAGCTTCAATCTCAGGCACGATGATGTCTGGGTGATGTTTCTCAACCACTGCGGTCAATGCGTCGCCATCGAGCATTGAGAACACTTCTCGCTCGTCAGCAACCTGCATGGCAGGAGCATTGTCATACTTGTCGCAAGCGATGACATACTGTCCAGCACGCTTTGCGGCGATGGTAAATTCTTTGCCCAGTTCGCCTGAGCCCAAAAGCATAATCTTCTTCATTATATTGTGAGTTAAATTTCTTATGAATTGAATTTCTTATGAGTTTTCTTCTGAGTCTGAATTCTTATTCAGTTGAATTTCTTTCTGAGTCAGATTTCTTATAATTTGAACTTTTTTCTGATAAACTCTTCGATGAATTTCTCAGTCTCTTCCAGTCCCAGCAGGCTGCTGTTGATGCAGAGATCGTAACTCTCGCTGTGTCCCCATTTCTTGCCGGTATAGTAGCCATAGTAGGAAGCACGTTCTTCCTCATGGTTGGTGATGAATTTGCGGGCAGCGGCACGGTCGATGTTCTTGCGCTTGCAAACGGCCTTGATGCGGTCGTCGATATTGGCGGTGATGAAAATGTTGATCACGTTCTTATAGTCGCGCAGCACATAGTCGGCTGTTCTTCCTACAAATACGCAGTTGCCCTCATCGGCAGCCTTTCTGATGGCATCGCTCTGAAATTTATACAGACCTTCCTGTGAGAAATCATTGTGATAGAAGTTGCTGTCGCTCAGGAAAGGGAGATGGGTATGGAAGAGTGCTTTGAAAAATCCCTTCTGCTCATCGTTCTGCTCGAAGAATTTCTCTGAGAATCCACTCTCCTTGGCTGCCAGATTGAGAAGTTCACGGTCGTAGCACTTGCAACCGAAGGCTTCTGCCAGCTTCTCTGCGATAATATGGCCACCGCTTCCTATCTGGCGACCTACGTTTATGATGATTTTAGTCATAATTCTCTATTTTATAGTTGATGAATGTATGATGATGCTTTATCCTTCCGTCATTTCCTGCTGCAGCAGATTTTCTCTGTGCATTCTTTTCAGTTTCTTCATATACCATGACATGACGATGGCGGCAATCACGGCGGCAGAGAAATCAGAGATTGGCATACTGTACCAGACGCCTTCTATATCCCAGAACAATGGCAGTAGTCCCAAGAGTGGCAGGAGAATGAGCAACTGTCTTGACAGAGAGAGGAAGATGCTGATCTTCACTTTGCCGATGCACTGGAAGAAGTTGGTGATGACCATCTGGAAACCGATGATCGGGAAGCAGCACATCACGATGCGGATGGCCTTGATGCCTAATTCTATCAGCGCCTTGTGGGTAGTAAACATCCTGGCGCAGTAGTATGGCAGGAACATGGCTATCAGCCAACCGGTTACCATAATGCCCGTAGCTGCGATGATGCTGAGGTTTAAAACCCTCATCAGTCGGTCTATTTTCTGAGCTCCGTAGTTGTAGCCAGCGATAGGCTGCATTCCCTGGTTGATGCCAAACACGAACATGACGAATACCATGGCAATACCATTGGCAATGCCGTAGGCACCCACAGAGAGATCGCCTCCGAAACGCACCAGCTGGTTGTTGATGAAGATGACGACAATGCAGGCGCAGACATTCATCAGGAAAGGTGAAATGCCGATGGCGAGGATGTTCTCTACCAGTTTCTTTCTCAGTCTGTAAATACCTTTCTTGAGGTGGAGCAGTTCGTTCTTATTGCTGAAGAGTTTGAACTGCCACATCATCGCCATCAGCTGCGAGAGGATGGTGGCGATGGCGGCTCCCTGTATTCCCCATTTGAACACGATGATGAAAAGTGCATCCAGTATCACGTTCATGATCACCGTAAAGATGGTGGCGTACATGGCCTGCCGCGGCTTGCTGGCTGCCCTGAGCAGCGCATTCATGCCGAAATACATGTGACTCACCACATTACCCAGCAGGATAATGACCATATAGTCACGTGCATAGACGAGTGTCTGGTCGCTGGCTCCGAAGAATCTCAGGATAGGGTCGAGGAAGAGCAGACAGATAATGCTCAGTCCGATACCGATGATGAGATTCAGAGAAATTGTGTTACCCAGAATGTTTTGGGCTGTAGTATAATCCTTTTGTCCCAACTTCACGCTGATGGCTGTTGAAGCTCCTACGCCCACGCCGGCTCCGAAAGCGGCTGTGAGGTTCATGAACGGGAAGGTGATGGCCAGACCGGAAATCGCCATTGCTCCCACACCCTGTCCGATGAATACACGGTCCACGATGTTGTAAAGCGAAGCGGCGGTCATGGCAATCATGGCAGGCAAGGCATATTGTACCAATAATTTGCCCACCGGTTTGGTGCCCAATTCTAATGTTGCTTGTTTATTTTCCATTGATGTTTGAATACTTTGACTGCAAAAGTACAAAAAATATTCCATACCTTATTATATATATAGGGAAAAACTTACCAATCTTTCAAAAACTTTACTTTTCTTTTGGCATTCTCATTTGAAAACATTACTTTTGCAATTCGTAATCAACAATATTTCTATCGGATGAAATGCTGGCAACAACGATTGGATGATCAGAAATCATCGACTATAATGTTGGCTTTCATCGACTGCGACACAATGGCCGTAGAACAAAGACTGAACAACAATAGAAACAACATAACAACAATAGAACAATAAGAAAACCTGATAAAGATGAAAAGGTATTTGATGCTTTATGCATTTCTGATAATGGCTCTTTCTTTGATGGCTCACGAAGATAGGGCTTTTCGTATCACAGAGACGGATATGGTTTCCTTCCCTGGCGGCAGATGTATGATGTATCGTTTGTATCTTCGTGATAAGGACCTGCAGCATACTCCCTTCTCGGTGAGCCGTCCGGAGCAGTTTCTTTCTGCCCGTTCGATAGAGCGCCGTAAGCGTCAGGGACTTCCGGTAGATGTCACGGATCTGCCTATCGCTCCTGCTTACCTCGATTCTGTGAGCAGGACGGGGATTGAAATCGTGGGGCAGAGCAAATGGAACAATACCTTGCTGGTGAAGATTCACAAGGAGAAAGAACTCAACAAGCTCAATTCCCTTTCTTTTATCACCAGGAAGTTGAAAGTATTTTCCTCGCCTGATTCCATCACCGAGCGTAAGCGTTCCAGTTTCCGCAAGGAACTCAATAGCTGGGAGTCTGGGACTACCCATTATGGGGCTGCTGCCGAGCAACTGAAGTCTTTAGGCGGTCTGCGTATTCATGAGCGGGGATTCTATGGCAACGGAATGATGATAGCCGTTTTAGATGGCGGTTTTATGAATGCGGACAGGATTCCTGCCCTGCATGGGGTGAAACTGGCTGGGTTGAAGGATTTCGTAGTTCCTAAGTCCAATAATATCTTCGAAGAGATGGAACATGGCACGATGGTGCTCTCCACGATGGCTGCCAATGCTCCCAATCTCTATGTGGGCGTGGCTCCTGAGGCGCAATACGTGCTGGTACGCTGCGAGGATGAGCGTACGGAAAGTCTTGCCGAGGAAGACTACTGGGCTTCTGCTGCCGAGTATGCCGACAGTTTGGGAGTTGATGTCATCAATTCCTCTTTGGGTTACCACGACTTTGATGATGTGAAGACGAATCATCTATACTGGGAACAGGATGGCGAGACGGCACTGATTTCCCATACGGCCTCGATGTGTGCTGATAAGGGAATCATCTGCGTGAATTCTGCCGGCAATGATGGTATGGGTGTGTGGAAGAAAATCAATTTTCCTGCCGACGCCAAGGATATCCTTACTGTGGGCAGCATCAACGAGCAGGGCAAGAATGCTGCTTTCAGTGCCGTGGGACCTACTGCCGACGGGCGCATCAAACCGGATGTGATGGCGTTTGGAAGTCCTGCTTCCGTGATTACGGGCAGAGGGGCCATCATCAATGATAACGGCACCTCGTTTTCCTCGCCTCTGATAGCAGGAATGACGGCTTGTCTCTGGCAGGCGCTTCCGCATAAGACGGCCAAGCAGATCATCAAACTGGTGAAGATGGCTGGCAATAACCAGCAGCATCCTGATAATATCTATGGATATGGAGTGCCTGATTTCTGGAAGGCTTACCAGACCGGAAAGGCGATTAAGTAAGTGAAGAGATTTTAGTGAAGAGTGAAGAATTCTATAGCGAAGTATTGTATGGTGAAACATTTATCACTTTTTGAGTTGAATTCGATAGTCAGTGAGATTATCTCGATGTCATTGCCCGACAGTTATTGGGTAGAAGCTGAACTTTCTGAGGCCCGTGAGGCTTACGGAGGGCACTGCTATATGGAACTCATCGAGAAGGATGAACGGTCTAATACGCCTATAGCTAAGGCTCATGCTTCCTGCTGGCGAAACAGATGGATGCTGATCAAGCCACATTTCGAACGGGTGACCGGACAGAGAATTCATGCCGGAATGAAGGTGCTGCTCAAGGTACATGCGCAGTTTCATGAAAACTACGGCTTCTCATGGATTGTTGATGATATTGATCCCAACTATACCTTGGGCGATATGGCGAGAAAGCGGCAGGAGATTATCCAAACCTTGAAGGAAGAAGGAGTCTTTGAACTGCAGAAAGAGCTGAGGCTCCCGATGTTCTGTCAGCGCATCGCTGTTATTTCCAGTGCTTCGGCAGCCGGATATGGAGACTTCTGCAACCAGTTGGCTGATAATGGATATGGATTGCAGTTCGTCACATCCCTCTTTCCAGCCACGATGCAGGGCGAGGGAGTAGAGCAGAGCGTCATTGCTGCCCTCAATCAGATCAATGCTGAGTGGGAACAGTGGGACTGCGTGGTCATCATCCGAGGGGGAGGTGCAACCAGCGATCTGTCTGGTTTCGATACCTTAGCCTTGGCAGAGAATGTGGCCAATTTCCCATTGCCTATCATCACGGGTATCGGACATGAACGGGATGAAAGCGTGCTCGATATGATTTCCTTCCGCCGTGTGAAGACCCCTACGGCAGCAGCGGCTTTCCTCATCGACCATCTCACGGAAGTGTATGTTCGCGTGATGGATGCTCAGGAAACCATCGTGCAGAATGTGAAGCACAGACTGCAGGTGGAGCGAATGAGGCTCGAAAGATTGAGCAGCGGAATTCCTGTGCAGTTCTCATTGGTAAAGACAAAACAGGGTGCAAGGCTCGACCGGCTGATGGCTCGCCTTTCCTCTCATGTACAGGAAAAACTGTCGCGGGCGCAGCGCCATCTTGAAATCCTTTCGCAGAATGTGCAGCCGATAGCCGAAAGAAAACTGCTCAATGAAAGTCACAGACTGCAGATGCTCGCCCAGCGCATGAAGGCGCAAGACCCGGAATTGCTGCTCAAGCGCGGCTATAGTATTACCTTGAAAGACGGGAAAAGCGTGCGCTCGGCAGGGCAGTTGAAGGAAGGAGACATTATAGAAACGAGATTTGCGGATGGAGCAGTCAAGTCGGAAGTATCGAAAAACCAACTAGAATAAAAGCATAATAATCAGATAAAGCGTATGGCAAAAGAAGAAATCAAATACGAGCAGGCTGTTAGAGAGCTTGAAGAAATCGTAGAGAAAATGGAAAATGATGAACTGGATATTGACCAGCTCTCAGAGCAGTTGAAGCGTGCCAAACTGCTGGTAAAGCTTTGCAGGGACAAACTCACCAAGGCCGACGAAGAAATCAAGAAACTGCTGAACGAAGAATCATAGAAAGAATCTTCAAAAGTGAAAGAAAAATGGAAGAAGGAATAAATGCGTTGCGTAAGAACATACATAAATCTATGTAAATACGCATTTTGCGTAAGAAAAAACGAATATAAATAACGTTTTTGCTAAATATTAGGCGAAAAAGTTGCAGATTAACGGAATATTTTGTAATTTTGCGGCTAAATATTAGTAGAACATTTAAAAATAAGATGTTATGAAAGACTTGGATTGGTCTAATTTGTCATTCGGCTATCGCCAGACTGACTACAATGTTCGCTGTTACTATCGCGACGGCAAATGGGGCGAAATAGAAGTTTGCTCTGATGAGTATTTGAAATTGCACATGGCTGCAACTTGCTTGCACTATGGTCAGGAAGCTTTCGAGGGTTTGAAGGCTTATCGTTGTCCTGATGGTAAGGTGCGCGTATTCCGCATGGACGAGAACGCTGCCCGCTTGCAGAGCACATGCCGTGGTATTCTTATGCCAGAGGTGCCTACAGAAATGTTTGAGGAAATGGTCAAGAAGGTGGTTCGCCTCAACCAGGAGTGGATTCCTACCTACGAGAGTGGTGCTACGCTCTATATCCGTCCTTTGCTCATCGGTACAAGTCCTCAGGTGGGTGTGCATCCTTCTAAGGAGTATTGCTTCCTCATTTTCGTAACCCCAGTAGGTCCATACTTCAAGGGTGGATTCTCTACCAACCCATACGTCATCATCCGTGATTTCGACCGCTCTGCTCCTCTCGGAACAGGTATCTATAAGGTGGGTGGCAACTATGCTGCTTCTCTCAGAGCCAATTCTATCGCTCACGAGAAGGGTTATGCTTGCGAGTTCTATCTCGACGCCAAGGAGAAGAAATACATGGACGAGTGTGGAGCTGCCAACTTCTTCGGTATTAAGAACAATACATACGTAACTCCTAAGAGTACCTCTATCCTCCCATCTATCACCAACAAGAGTTTGATGCAGTTGGCTGAAGACTTGGGCCTGAAGGTAGAGCGCCGACAGATTCCAGAGGATGAGTTGGATACATTCGAGGAGGCTGGTGCTTGCGGTACTGCTGCAGTGATCAGTCCTATCAGCTACATCGACGACTTGGATACAGGCAAGCGCTACAACTTCGGTGAGAAGCCAGGTCCTATCTCTAAGCATCTGTATGATACCCTCCGTGGAATCCAGTATGGTACCATCGAGGACAAGCATGGTTGGACAACTGTGGTTATCGAATAATGAAAAAGAATTTTGTTATAGGCAAAATATTAAAAAATGAATGAGAGCGCACTCTTCGGGCTGTGATGCTTGAAGGGGACGCTTTTTTTGATTTATGTACGATGACTTACGATATTATATCTAAAGTCTAATTTATTAATTAACCCCTTAACATAAGAATCTGTATGAGAAAAAAAGTCATCCTAACAATGGGATTGATGTGTCTTTCCTTAGTTTCTTTTGCACAAGGCAAGCGTACCGTTTTGAGTGCCAATATTGATGGCTATCAAAGAGATATGGTGTATTTCGACTGTGTGCAAAGTCCATTTATCAGACAAGAGTTCCATACCAACCCAGGTGAGGAGCATGTGTATTCATTCAACAGCGACCAGATGGTATCGATGATTATCAATGGACGAACTACCGTCTTGTTGATGCCAGGAGATAGTTTGCATGTGGATGCGCAATATCTTGGAAAGCAAGTGAAGAATCTTTCTTTCTCAGGAAGCGAGAGTGCAGTTGCTGCCAACCAACTTTATGCCGCCTTCAATGATTTCAAGAAGAGCATCCGTTATAAGTCACAACTTTTGGCTTGTATTGTTGTGGATGTGAAACCTGTGGATAGAATCAAGGACTCCGAGAAGTTGCTAGTCAAAGCCAAGCAACTAGTAGCGGAATCCAAGGCAAAGGTAGCCGATGAGGTAGCCAATTACGTAATGGCTGAGGCAGAAGGACAAGCCTTTTCTTCTTTCATCGAGTATCCTCCAATGTATGAGGAAACTCGTAAACTTCCTATTGCTCAGCAGGGTGTTGGCGATTATTGGAACATATTGAAGGACGTTACTTTACGTGATGATGCCGCCTCTTTAAACTGTCCTGACTATTGCTCTTTCTTGCTTTTGAATATGGCTTACGAGAAATCAAAGGCAGCTCAAAAGAAAGGAGAGAAATATGAGCGTCCTAATGAGTTGGAAGCTATGTTCAATGAGTTGGCTTCCTATTATGATGGAGCACGAAGAGATGCTGTACTATATTCGGTGTTGACCAATTATATTCAAGGTGGCAAGAACATAGAGCGTGTAGAACCTCTGCTAAAAGCCTACAAGGAAAAGTATTGCACAGACAAACATCATGCAGACATCCTTGACGCCTTGATGCAATAATAGAAATAATAAATATAAACAACATAAGAGAGAGTTCAATTAAACGAAAAGTTCATGAAGCAAAGAGAATTCTTATTGAAATCTACTTGTCTCGCAAGCCTTTTGGTAGGAGCGCCTGTTCAGATGTTCCCTCCACTTTCAGCCAATGCGCAAAAAGTACGTCCTTCTGATGATGGATGGAAAGAGGAAAAGGTGACATTGCGAGTAAGTAATGAGACATTGGGAAGTGTGCTGAAGAAAGTAGCCAAGTCGGTCAATGCCGATTTGATCTTCCAGGGTGTGACACTTGTGGGTATCAATGATCTCACCACCTTGAATGTCAAGGACAAACCACTTGACAAGGTGCTGGGCGAATTGATTGGTAACCAAAATGTTCGCATCGACTACCAAGGTGGACACCGTGCCATCGTCATATCTTCTTACGAACGACAAGAAGACGATGCGCAGAGTTTTATTATTGGTGGTGTTATCATTGGAGGTGACGACCACCAACCATTGGTGGGTGCTACCGTATCAGTCACCAATGGAACCAAGCAGAAGGGCGCTTCTGGATGTATTACCGATGAGGATGGTAAGTTCAGTTTGCGCATCAACCGTAAGTCATCCATCAGTATTTCTTATATCGGTTACGAGACCAAGTCTATCCAGATTCTTCGTCCAAATCGTGATATGAAGATTGTGTTGACAGCCAATGCTAACAATGTGGATGAGGTGGTTGTTACAGGTATCAGCCGACGCAACAAGAAGAGCTTTACTGGTAACTATGTTACGGTGAAGGGTGACGAATTGCGCCGTATCGATCCAAACAATATATTGAAGAGCCTTCAGTTCTTTGACCCTAGTTTCAAGGTGAAGGAGAACAACTCGAATGGTTCTGACCCTACTGCGCAGCCAGAGTTTCAGATGCGTGGTGACCAATCGTTGGGTTCTGTGTCTAACATGAATTCTATGGACTTGTTGCTTGACAACGTATCAAGTCGTCCGAATACACCTTTGTTTGTACTTGATGGTTTCGTAGTACCTATGACTCGTATCCTTTCCCTCGACCCAGAGCGTATTGACGATGTGACAATCCTCAAGGATGCTGCCGCTACCTCTATCTATGGTTCGAAGGCAAGTAATGGCGTTGTGGTTATCACTACAAAGGTGGCTCCTGATGGCGCCTTGTCTGTGGCTTACAATGGAACATTGACTATTCAGTCACCAGACTTGACCGATTATAACATGATGAATGCAGCCGAGAAGTTGCAGACTGAGTGGATGGCAGGTGTTTATGACCCTAATAGCGTAAGCAGCATGAACCGCTATAACGAATTGCGTCGCAATGTGTTGGCAGGTGTTGATTCCTATTGGCTCTCACAACCTTTGCGTACAGCCGTACAGACACGTCACTCCTTGACTGCCGCAGGTGGTACGGATGTGTTCAGATATAGCTTGGGTGTCAATGCAGCCTTCCAACCAGGTGTGATGAAGGGATCATCCAACAATACCAAGGGTGTTGACTTCTCCATGACTTATCGTAAAAAGCGTGTTACCGTAGGAGCCAACATCAACTTGTCGGAAACATCTGGTAACAATTCTCCATACGGTTCCTATTCATCTTATAGTCAGGCAAACCCATACTACCGCATGACCAATGCGCAAGGAGGTTATGACCAGATATTGGATAACTTTACTGCTGCGGGAAGTACTACCGTAACTAACCCACTTTACAACTCAAATATCGGTGTCAAGGACTTCTCTAGAAGCCTCAGCATAGCCAGCAGTTTGAACTTCGAGTACATGATTCTCGACAACTTGCGCTTCACGGAGTCTTTGCAATATACTCGTGGAACTGCACGTACAGAGAGATTCTTGCCTGCTGACCATACAGACTTTGCCAACGAGACAGACAAGACTTTGAAGGGTAGTTATACCAAGAACACTGGTGAGTCCACCTCTTGGTCTAGCAACATGGGTATCAACTACAACTTGCCTATCGACAAGCACTTGATCAGTATGTTTGCCAACTGGACTGTGAATGAGGATCGCAATAACTATGTGAACCTTTCTGCCACTGGTTATCCTGACCGTCACATGGATGATTTCATCTTCGGTAACAAGATGTCAACCAATCCAAGTGGTTCGGAAGCCATATCACGTACCATGAGCTTTATCGGACAGATTTCATATAGCTATGACAATAGATACTCTGTTGATTTCAACTTGAGTGAGGAGAACTCCTCTCGCTATACCAATAATAACTTTACCCCATTCTGGTCAACCGGTGTACGCTGGAATGCTTATCGAGAGAAATGGCTCGAAGGTCGTATCTCCAACTTGGTGTTCCGTGCTACTTATGGTGTGACTGGTGAGCAAAGTTCTAGTCCTTACGAGACCATTGAGTTCTATACCTTCACCAATACGATGAAACCATACAACTCATTCGGAACCTTGGGTGCAATGTTGCAGGGTTTGAACAATCCTGACTTGAAGTGGGCTAAGACCGACCAGTTGAGCTTGGGAGTTGACATCGGTTTCTGGAAGAACCGCATCAATGCTTCGTTCAACTACTACAACAACATCACTCGCCAAATGATGACCCAGTATGACTTGGCTCCATCTACCGGTTTCAACTCTCAGAACATCAATGCAGGTGAGTTGCAGAACCGCGGTTTCGATGTGTCTTTGAATGTCATCGCTTACCAGAACTTGCGTAAGCAACTCTATTGGACCATCAATGCCAACGCCAACCATAACAAGAACAAGATTCGTAAGATCTCGGATTATCTCCGTAAGATCAACGAGCGCCAGTTGGCTTCCAAGAGTGCGCCACTGCCAATTTTGCAAGAGGGCTATTCTACCACCACCTTGTTTACGGTTCGTTCCTTGGGTATCGACCCTGTGACAGGTAAGGAAGTGTTCTTGACACGTGATGGACAGAAGACCTTTGAATGGAACAGTAATGACAAGGTGCCAGTAGGTGATACCAATCCAAAGGTGAGCGGTACCATCAGTAGCTCACTCAACTATAAGGACTTGACCTTCAATGTCGGTTTCACTTATAAGTGGGGTGGTATTGTATATAACTCTACCTTGGTGGACAAGATTGAGAATCGTAACATCGCTTACAACTTAGACAAGCGTGCTATGACCAGCCGTTGGCAGAAGCCAGGAGATGTTACCTATTTCAAGAAGTTCTCCTTGGATGCCAGTGCTAGTCAGACAGAGCAGAGTACCCGTTTCATCATGGATGATGACGAGTTGAAGATGTCAACCATGAGCGTGGGCTATCGTATGCGCTATGAGAAGTTCAACTTCTTGCGCAAGATGAACATTGATGTCTTGTCGCTCAACTTCACGACAAACGACTTGTTCAGACTGTCTCGCATCAAGATGGAGAGAGGTTTGGATTATCCATTCGCTCGCTCATATACATTATCTCTGTCACTTATCTTCAAATAATATTGTAAATTATGAAATTCAGATTATTATATATAGGTGTAATAGCAGTGGCTTCTGCCTGCCTGACCTCATGCTCAGACTGGTTTGATGTCAGTCCTAAGACCGACGTGAAGGCAGAAGAGTTGTTTGAGACACCAGAGGGTTTTGAGAGTGCCTTGGCTGGTATCTATATCTCCTTGACGGATGAAGACAGCTACGGACACGACATGAGCTTTGGCCTTATCGACCAGTTGGCTCAACTTTACGACTGCATTCCAGACGGAACTACCGATCGTGAGGCAATCTATCAGTATGAACAGCAATCAGATGGCTACTACACCAAGTCTCGTTTGGCAGCAATTTGGCTGAAGTCTTACAACTTGATTGCCAATGCCAATAACCTCATCAAGTGGTTGGATAAGAATGGAACACGAGTTCTCGATGAACAGACTCGCAACCTCTACTATGGTGAGGCATACGCCTTGAGAGCTTATCTCCATTTCGACTTGTTGCGTGGCTGGGGACCTATGAATTATCAGACAGGTAAGTCAACCTTGACAATTCCATATCGTGAGGTAGCAAACAGTGAGAAACTTCCTCGCCTCTCAGCCGAGACTATCGTACAGAAAATAGAGGCAGACTTGGAGAAAGCCGAGCAATACCTGGCAGCAGACAAGGCTACCAACCTGGCAGACAATGAGCGTAGAAATCGTATGAACTATTATGCGGTGAAAGCTTTGGAGGCTCGTGTGGCTTGCTATGCAGGAGAGGCAGACAAGGCTATTGCCAGTGCAGAGGAGGTAATCAACCATAGTGGTTTGGCTTTGCAGACTTCCAATACCAATGATCCTGCTCAATATACAGAGACACTCTTTGGCATCAACAAGTATCAGATGAGCGACAATATCTCGTCTTATTTTGCCGAAGGACCTAGCTTCACTACTCAGTATTGGACAAGTTTGGCAAACTATAAGCGTATCTTCGAGGCAGAGGGTAACGAGCGTGATGCTGACATCCGTGCCCGTCGTGGTGCTGGAGTTTATGTATATGATGGAGTGAGTCGTGTCATCAGTCGTAAGTATCTGAAGAATGACGATGGCATCATCCCATTGGTTCGTCTTCCGGAGATGTATTACATCCTTTGCGAGATGTCACCATTGGCAGATGCACCACGATATATCAACATCGTAAGAAGTCGTCGTGGTATCTCCAACTCTTCAGCTTATACCTCATTTGCTAATGAGGATGCTAGAACTGAGGCTTTGAGCAAGGAATATCGTAAGGAGTTCTATGCAGAGGGTCAATACTTCTATTTCTTGAAACGTCATGGTATCACCTCTCTTGATTACTCTCACGATGTTAATACCGATGATGTCGTGAGCATGTCGGAAAACCGTTATGTATTCCCATTGCCAGATGGTGAGAAGGAATATGGATGGACAGATGAGAAATCTAACAATACATCAAACAATTAATTATGAAACGACATTTAAATACATTATACATATTGGGAATAGTCATCCTCGCAGGTGTCTTCTCTGCTTGTAGCAAGGAAGATCCAACCTTGTTTGAAGGTGAATCGGATGGCTTCTACTTCAATTATGACTCTAAGGATGACTTGACTTCCACTATCAACTTCGCCGACTCTGTAGTTACAGAGCCAGAGGTGGGATATGTACCTGTTCGTATCCGTCTCTTGGGTCATTTGTCAGACAAGGTAACTCCTATTACCCTCAAGGCTGATGCTGTAGATGGATATGATGAGGCTTCGGTTACTTTGCCAAAGGTGGAGTTGAAGGCAGGTGCATACGACACTACCGTGTATGTAGCAGTAGCTCGCCCTGCACAAGAAAATGTCACTTATGCGGCAAAGATTTCCTTTGAGCAAGGGGATAAGAGCATGAAGGACTTCGACAGCTTCATTATCTATACTACAGAGTCATATACCGAGCCATCCAATTGGGATGATGACATCTATGGCGCTTATAGCAAGGATAAGTATAAGTTTATCGCCAAGACTTTGAGAAAGGCTGATTTCTGCAATGATAGAAGTGACGTGCAGTGCAATACTTACAATCCAGCTTTGATTACTGCCGTAAGAGAGTGGCATAAGGAAAATCCTAACGAAGCGATTCCATACGACATTCCTTTCTTGGGTGGTGATTACTATTATGGTGAGTACGACCAACCAGATTATTGGGGTGATCTTCAGAACAAGTACTTTGGCTATTATGATGGTTATGGCTTTGGTACTTTGGCTTCAAGCTTGGGTATTAATACTCAGAATGAGGAGCAAAAATTGGGATCTAATAATGAGCAAGTTCTTGTGGCAGCCAACAAAAATGCCGTTCGCCTCATGATGGAGAACTACAACAATCTGTTTGAGCAAGGCTACAACTTCTGGGGATTCAACTCTGCGTTTAGTGTTCCAATGGTGGATGGCGTAGATTATGACGTTGTGGAACCTGCCTTCTGGACAGATGAGCAGACTAAGCCTATGATAGAGAAATATTATGGTGCTTACTCCGCAGACAAGTACAAGAAGATGATTCAGATAGCCAAGCAAGAGGCAGGTGATAGTTTCAAGCCATTCACACTCTTCCCAGTGTCATTGCAATGGGATGATGCCAGTATGCAGAATGTTCCAGTATGGGACGCTAATGCCAACTGGAATTGGATGTACCATGGCGAGCAGGTCATCTATTATCTCTACACTATGTTTAAGGCAGCGGAACCAAACTTGTTCCCTGATGGTGTAGTAGAGCCAGAAGCCAAGAGCCAGAAGAGAAAATAAATATTCTAAAACAGAAGAATTATGAAAAAAATACTATATGTTGCCATGAGTGCTTTGATGCTCACTTCCTGCTATGAGGATAAAGGCAACTATGATTATCATTTCGATGATCTCAACAAGGTCGATATCAGTGATGTGACCTACACGCCGAGTGCATACGAGGGCGTGTCGGGTAGCGTCATCGAAATCCAGATGCCTATGACGGAAAACAAGGTGCAGAGAGTGGAAGCCAATTTAAAGCAGACCTTGGCTGACAACTATGACAACCTTGACTTCACTTGGTATTCTTCCTATAAGGTAACGGAAACCAATCCGATGACAGGTCGTGAGACAACCAAGACGCTCCGTGACACACTTCATACAAGAGGTTATGTCGATTTGGATTTCCCTGCCAATACCGATAGAAGTTATAACTTGATGATGGTAGTAAAGGACAAGACCACCGATTTGGATTACTATGCCAACTTGAATGTAAAGACTCGTCTCTTATTCAAGAATAGCTTGTTCTTCTTGCATCAGAAGGGTAGCGAGACCTACTTGGGTAACGTGGAGAAGATAGGAAGCAGTTTGGAGAGTAGAAGCAATGCTTATCAGACTGCCTTTCCAACAACTACCGATAATGTATTCTCTAATGCCATTAAGTTGGGCTTCACCACTTATATTTCTTCCAGAACGGCAACGGCTGCTTTGATGGTGTTCAATGCTGATGGACGTGGTTATTCTTACAATACCTTGAAAGGACTCCAGCGCTTTGATGTACCATTGGTTCCGACAGGGTCAACCCCTTTTGTGGCTAGCCGACTCGTTGATGTGGGCAGTAGTGCTACGTTTAATAAGTTTGACTGTTTGATTTCTCGTGATGGTCAGTTCTATATTGGCAAGATGGCTCCTTACTTCATGGTGCCTGGTGCTGCTTCCTATGATAACACACTCCATTCTGGTGATTATCAGGTGACCGCAGCTACTGTTACGGCAGACAACTTCGTCTTGTGGGATGCTAAGAACAACCGATTCATCTATCAGTCGAATGGTGACTATGTTCCTGCTTGGAGTATGGATGGCCTTGCTGGTACACAGAGTTCTATGGCGGTCAAGGATGCTCATGTAGATTTCTCTTCCTTGGGTTCGTTGTCACCAGTGGGCAAGCAGGCTGTATATGCTTTCATCGCTTCTCACTCTGAGTTCTTCGAGGATGCCAAGCCACAATTCATCTTCAAGGACAATGCAGACAACTTCTATCTCTATGAGTTGACTTCTGTCGATGGTGGAAAGAATAGTAAGGCGAAGGCTACAAGAGGTGGTGACGATGAGGATGCTTCTTCTTCAGAGGCAGCCTATACCATCACAGGCAAGCGCCTTCCTGATTTCCATCCGGGCAGCAACTTGGCTAGCATCACTTACAACCCTTGGTTCTCTACCAACTATATCTTCTATGCCAAGGATGACCAAGTGATTCGTCACAATCTGTCGAATGGTGATGAGGAAGTAATCTATACGGCTCCAGTGGGCTATACAGTAAGCATCATCAAGTTCCGTACTTATGACTCAGAGAGTAATAGTACGTTGTCGTCCAACTTCGGTGATTTAGGTCTTTACCTCAGCATCGGTATGAACAAGGGTGACAATGGTGCAGTGGCAGAAATCAAGCTCACTACTTCTGCCGATGTGGATGAGAGTTATACGATGTTCTGTGACAAGGATGCTGACGGCAATGCCTTCGGCAAAATCCTTGATGTGCAGTTCGCTCACATGTATTCATTCAGTAAAGATAGTCAATGATACAACGCATATCTATGTCACTGCTCGCTTTGGCGAGTGGTGCTTTTCAGGTTTACGCCCAGTCTAATATGACCGTGTCGGGCAAGATAGAGGGAATACCATCCGGGCAACTTGTTTTGGTGGCTCAGGTGGGTGAGAATCAAGTGGATACCTTGGGTGCGGCTTCTTTCAAGGCACCTAAGTTTCAGTTGAAAGCGATGGTCAAGGAACCTGTCATGGCGCAGTTGGTTGTGAAAGGTTATGGTGGTGGTTTCAACTTCATTGCGGAACCTAATGCCAAGTACCAAGCTTTCCTCTGCAATGACAATAGAGCCTATGTCAAGGGAGGCGCTCTGCAAGATGAGTGGACGGCTTTCTCCAAGCGCTCGGCTGAGTTGCATGAGCAAGCCAAGGCAATGCAAGAGCGTTACGATGCTTTGAGAGCTGCCAATAAGTTCCGCAGTGCCAGTGCTACCAACGACTCTCTGCAAACGCTTCGTCAGTCGGTTCATACCGAGACGCAGGCTTTCTTGCAGAAGCATGACGATGTGTTGGCTGCCTATACTTACAATAGCAATGCCTTGATGGCAGAGTTGAATCTAGAGGAAACTCGTCGCTTATATAACTCCATGGGTGAGGGGGCTAAGAATACCCCTAGCGGCAGAATCATGTTGCAGCGCATCCAACGCATGGAGAAGGTGACGCAAGGCAAGAAGGCTCCTGACTTCACTTTGCAAGACCTACAAGGCAATGTCGTTACCCTCAGTCAAGTGAAGGCGAAGGTGAAAATCGTTGATTTCTGGGCTTCTTGGTGCGGACCTTGTCGCCTCAACAATCCTTCGTTGAAGAAGATTTATGAGAAGTATCATGAGAAGGGATTGGAAATCATCAGTGTTTCGCTCGACAACGTGAAAGACCGTTGGGAGAAAGCGGTGAGCCAAGATGGATTGCCATGGATCAATGTCAGTTCCCTGAAGGGATGGAAGTGCGAGGTGGCACAGACCTACGATGTGAAGAGTGTGCCTGCTATCTTCATCCTCGATGGCGAGAACCATATCATCGCAACCAACCTCAGAGGAGATAAGTTGGATGCTTTCCTCAATGAGAAACTAACAAATAACTAACAAGATAATAATTATGAAGAAGAAAAAGATTATGTTATTAGCACTCGGCATCATGGGTGTTTTGCCACTGATGGCGCAAGGCTCCCGACATTTCACCATCGATGGTGAGATGACTCGTGACTCTATGCGTTATGAGCCGAAGGCTATCCAGAAGGTGTATCTCAAGCATATCGTCAATGGTGAGGAGGTGCTCTTGGATTCTGCTATTGTCAAGAATCGCCGTTTCCATTTCGAGGGCACTGCTCCTGAATTTACGGAGGCTGCCATGATTACGGGCTTTGACAATGGTGCAGTACAGCTTCTCTTGGAGCCAGGAAATATCAAGGTGCTTCCTTTCGATGCCAATTTCCCTACAGGTGCCAAGGCAGAGGGAACGACTAACAATGACATATTCAAGGGGTATGTCTTGTTGCACGGCAAGAATGCTGATGATGCAAAACGCAATATCGACAATTTGCGCAAGTCTTTGCCTGATAGCATCATCAAGGATGACATGAAATACATGCCATATCATAGTGCGATGTTCAATGCCAATGGCGTATATTATAAGGTAGATGTGATGGACTACTTCTTGAAGCACATCGACAGCGAAGCTGCCCTCTTTATCTTGAAGTACGACCTCTATTATATGTATAAGCCACAGGTGCTGCATGATGTCTTCATGAAGGCTATGCCTGAGAGATTGCACGAGCATCCTATCTACAAGGAATTGGCAAATCAGCTCATTACCAACCAGATGGGAGAGGGGAGTGCCGCACCTGACTTTTCTGCAAAAGGTCTAGATGGTAAGTCTTTGTCGTTGTCTCAGTTGAAGGGCAAGTTTGTCTTCTTGGACATCTGGGCTTCCTGGTGTGCGCCTTGTCGCCGTGAGATTCCTTTCGTGAAGCAAGCATTGGCTGAGGCTGCATCTTCCGACAACTTCAAGGTGCTCAGCTATTCCATCGACAGTAAGAAGGACGAGTGGGTGAACTGCATCAACAAGAATCAAATGACCGACAAGAACTGGATTCATGTCTCTACCTTGAAGGGATGGGGCTCCGACATCGTACGTCTGTACAATGTGCGTGGTGTACCTCATACCGTGCTGATTGACCCACAGGGAAACATCGTCAAGTTTAACTTGCGTGGCGAAGAATTGGTGAAGACAGTGAAGGACATCCTCAGCAAGCCTTTCAAGGCTAAGAAGGTAACTGCTAATAAGGAGGTAGAACTTCCTACTGTTGAGATGCCAAAGTATGTGGCATCTACTGATGCCGACAAGAAGGTGGCAGCTGAGTATGAGAAGATAGCCAAGCAGAAAGGTTTGTCTCCAATCAGTATGTTGGAGAATAAGTTGAAGTTCATCCTCGACCATAACAACTCTTCTTTCGCTCCATACGCATTGGAAAGAGACTTCTTCAACATCCTGGACAAGGCTTATAACCAGCGTCTCTCAAATGCTTTCTCTCCTGACATCCAAGACTCACCTTATTATAAGTCTTACGTGAACAAGGTGGCTGCTTTGTTGGAAGATGATGATAAATAAGTAACATTATATATTTATGTTTAATTTGAAAGCTAAAAAAATGGGCATTGCCATCCTCTCCTTGGGGATGACATTGCAGGTTTCAGCGCAAGGGAAGGGGAGCGACTCGCTCCTCACCACCCTCAAGCAGGAACTGAAGTATAGCATGGAGTCGCTCAGCAAGCAGAAGACGGCTCCTTATTTCATGAGTTTGCGACTCCAGGACTCCAAGATGGTGGTGGTACAGAGCAACCTTGGTGTGGCTTCTGCCGATAGTAGCCGACAGAGAATGGTGACTCCACAGATTCGACTCGGTAGCTACGAACTCGACAACTTCAAGTACAAAAACCAGGGCAGTGGCGCTACCGGACAGAATGCTCGCAATGGACAGGGCGTGCTCATCCCACTGAGCGGACAGGTGATTCCTGCCATGCGTCAGGCTATCTGGAAGGAGACACTCCGACGCTATGACGTGGCGCTCGGCAACTTGGAGCAGGCGAAGTCGAAGACCTTGACAGGTCAGGACAACGAGGACAAGGCTCCTTGTTTCTCCAAGGCTCCGGTGGAATCCTACTACGAGGAGGACTTGGCAGAAGGACAGAAGCACATCGACATCAACTTTTGGCAAGACCGCTTGAATAAGATTACCAATGTGTTCAAGCAGTATAAGAATATCGAGCAGGGTACTGCCAATATCCAGTTTGAGGTATATCGCAACTACTTCGTCAATACCGATGGCTCTGAAATCGTGCAGAACCGTCGTGTGGCTCGTGTCATGATTTCCGCTTCGGTGATGGCGCCCGATGGCATGAACTGTCCGCTCAACCAGGACTATCTCTCCTATACTCTCGAAGACTTCCCAAGCGAGGCTCAGATGATAGCTGACGCCAAGAACATGGTGGAGCGATTGGAGGCTCTTCGCAATGCACCTATCGCCGACCCATATACCGGTCCTGCCATCATGTCGGGTCCTGCCAGTGGTGTCTTCTTCCATGAGATTTTCGGTCACCGCTTGGAGGGTCATCGCATGAAGTCGGGTGGTCAGACCTTCAAGAAGATGATAGGTCAGAAACTCTTGCCTGAGACTTTCAATGTGTTCTGTGACCCTACCTTGCAGTACTATCATGGCAATGCCTTGAATGGTTACTACAAGTATGATGATGAGGGCGTGAAGGCACAGAAGGTGATGAACGTGACAAACGGCGTGCTCACCAACTTCTTGATGAGCCGTGTGCCTCTCGATGGATTCCCAGTGAGCAATGGCCATGGTCGAATGGTGGGCGGCAACGACCCTGTGTCTCGCCAGTCCAACTTGATCGTGGAGACCACTAAGCCATACACCGACGAGCAGCTCCGCAAGATGCTCATCGATGAGGCTAAAAAGCAGAAGAAGCCTTACGGATATTTCTTCAAGACGGTGACCAGCGGTTTCACTTACACTGGTGAGGGCGGTAGCTTGAACTCCTTCAATGTGACTCCTATCGAGGTCTATCGTGTGTATGTAGATGGCAGAAAGGATGAACTCGTGAGAGGTGTGGATATGATCGGTACGCCTCTGTCCATGTTCTCCAACATCACCGCTGCCAGCAATAGCGTGAGTACCTTTACGGGTGTCTGCGGCGCAGAGTCGGGATGGGTGCCAGTATCTGCTACCTCTCCGATGATTTTCGTGACGAAGATTGAAACCCAGCGCCGTCAGAAGGAAGATCAGCAGGCTCGCATCCTCCCTGCTCCTGAATTGAAGAATACTGAGGTGAAGGTTGCTGAACCTACTACTGATGTGAAGGCCAAGCGTGCTGCCGACGACAAGACGATTTTTGCGGCGATGGCTGACGAGTTGCAGCGCACCCAGCAGAAACTCTTCTATCCTAACTATCCGAAGGCGTTCTACGTGGATTACAATATGGTCCGCAGCCAGGAATTCGACGTGATGGCTTCCTTAGGTGGAATTGTTACGGCACAGAAGAATCCTGTCATTGCCATGGGTGGTATTTCTCTGAAATTGGGCGATTATCAGAACACCAGCGATATGAAACCGGGTCAGTTTGCTAACCTCTACTTCAGCAGTGAGGTAGATTACGACAATATCCGCCGTGAACTCTGGAAGGCTTCTGACATGATGTATAAGTACAGTCTGAATTCTCAGGCTTACAAGCAGAACTACATGCAGAACAATCCTCGTCCGGAGGAGGAAAAGGGCATTCCTGATATGCTTGCGATGAAGCCAAATGTGAATGTGGATGCGCAGCCTAAGGACCCTATCAGCTATCAGAAGCTGGAAAATCTGGCTCAGAAACTCTCGGCTATCTTCCTGAAATATCCTGCTCTCTACAATACGTACGTGAACATCCACTGCAAGAACAACGACATCTACCGTCTCAATACGGAAGGCATCAAGCAGAAGGCTTGCAATGGCTATGCTGAAATCAGTGCTCACGCTAATGTGCGCACAAACAGCGGTTCTACTTTGAACGACCGCTATTACCGTATGGTTACGTCTGATAAGGAGTTGGATGAGGCTGCCTTGATTGCCGACATCGAGAAGTTTGCCGAGCGACTGATGGAGGTGAAGCAGGCTACTCCGCTCAACGATTTCTATATCGGTCCGATGCTCTTCGAGGGCGATGCTGTGGCTAAGGCTGTGGCTAATTATATCTATCCTATCATCGTTTCCTACCGATCTGTACAGGAAAACAGCAGTATGGGAAGCCTTGTTTGGGGCAAGCGCATCATCGATAAGAAACTCTCGCTCACCCAGCGTGGTGATCTTGCCAACTACAAGGGCATGGGTCTTCTGGGCTATTATCAGAACGATGCTGACGGACTGAAGCCTCAGGCTAACTTGCCGATTATCAAAAATGGTATCTTGGAGCACCTGATTTGTGGTAGAACGCCTTCTATCAACTGCATGGAAACTACTGCCAACGACCGCTTCTATACAGATCCTACCAATGTGATCGGTACGGATGCAGTGCCGGGCGTGGTTGCCCTGACAGGAACAGGTTCCATGTCGATGAACAAGATGAAGCAGGCTTTCCTGAAGGAGGCTAAGGCGCAGGGACTCACTACTGCTTATATCGTGAGAGAACCTGCCGGATTCTCATCTTGCCTGTACAAGGTGGATGTAAAGACCGGTGCAGAGCAGATGGTGCTCGTACAGGATATTCCACAGTTGGGTAAGTCTGATTTCATGCACATATTGGGTACTTCCAGCGATGAGAATGTGCTCAATACCGTGAGAAAGGCTGTCGGTACTACGGTGATTGCTCCACGTGCCATGATCGTGGAAAGTATCGAGAAGTATCTGAAAAAGCCAAAGACTGACAAACCTTTCCCTATAGAAAATCCTTTGGAAAAATAAGGAATAGAAAGTTAACAGTTGACAGCCTCTATTAAGATTAAAGCGAGCCATCTATTACGACCGAGCTCGGTCGTAATAGATGGCTCGAATTGTGTTTAAATAGAACTTAAAAGCCTGTTATCTTTTCTCATTTATCTGACTGGAATCACGTAATATTCTCTGTCCACATCAAAGTCGAGTATCCACTGGTCGAGAATAATATGATCATCCAAAGCCTTGATTTCTACCACATGATTTCCCTTTTTGAGTGTGGTAAAGAAGTTTTTTCGAGTCTGTCCGCGCCAAATATCCATCTTCCAGTTGTTGTGATTATACGCATCTTTGAGCGAAATCGTAACGGGTTCCTGGTCGTCTATCATGACGCTGATTCGCATATCTCCTTTCTGGTTGGTATAGTCAGGAATCGCTCCTATGGTGAAACGGGCGTCGCCTTCCATGTCTGTATTCACCACGTATTTCAGGATGGCACCCTTGTTCATGGAGACGGCTTGCGTACTGTGCCCCGTGAAAGGCAATAGCTGTATGCTGCTCTGTGTGGCTGAAGTCCACTGGTAGGCATTCTTCGCAATTACATCCTTGATGAGCGCATAGCTGAACGGCTTCAGGTCTTCCGATCTGTCGAAAGCATCCTGCAGACTTTTCCTGATTTCTGCTGCCGTCATCGTGCCTGGAAGCACTGGGGGCTGGGCAGAAGGTTCGATTGCTTTCAGTTTCTGATAGGCGGTAAGACTCAGCGCTGCGGCAGCCTTGGCTTCATCATCCTTGCTGAAAAGTCCCGGACGGGCAATGTGGCGTGCCTCTTGTGCCTCCAATTCTTTCTCGGCTGTGAGGGCTGCTATGAGGATAGGATTGAGTATCATGTTGCGGAATCCTTGCTGCTGATAGGCCGTGAGGGTGTTTCCTACGTTGGTTGCCTTGGTCTTCAGCAGGTCGTAATCATACAGATATCGCTCCAGTTCGTTGCCGAATTCGCCCGAATGAAACTCGTATTCGCCGAAAGGCATGGTCATGTATCCGGTAGGACGCATGTTGACGAGCCGGTAGTATTCCTTCATGAGCGGCATCAGTTTTCTTCCCATAGCAGCGCCGAAGAGCCTGCTGAGCCATTGCTCATAGTGCTTTTCCAGGTTGGCAGCGGTGGCTGCATTCCTGTTCCAAGCCTGCTCCATGAAAAGGGAAAGCTGGTAGGCGCCTGCCTGAGGATTGTTGACATCGGCTATCCAGGCCTCGTCTTCATGACTGCGTGAACTGTGCGACTTGTGGGTCTTGCCTTTGCGGGAACCGCTGTCCTGACTGTCTGCACCGAGTTCGTTGAGCATCAGAGCTGGCGAAAGGTCTGAAAAAGAGAGTTGTTTGTCTTCCCAAATCAGCTTGGTGAGTACCAGACTTTTCTTATGTTTCTTGTTGTGTTTCTTGCCGATAACGGTCTCAGTCACCTTTCCGTTCTCTGCCACGAGAATGTCGAAACTGTCAGTTACCTGTTTGTCGATGTTCATATCATGCTTTCCGGTACTTGTCTCATGCTTTCCCGAAGTTTCCCCATGCTTTTCGCCTTCCCATATCGTATTGGCTCTTAGGCGGAGCATCAGTCGGCAGAGACGGCTCTGGTTCTTTCTGCCCATCCATGCATGGCCGTTGAGCATGAGTCCGCGGTAGGTTGTGGCTGGAATCTGCAGGGATTCAAATCCTGCGGCAAGGGAGAGCGTTTTCTTCTGCAAAGGAGCCACATGATAATAGTTGGTCCAGGGTGAAACACCAGCCAGACTGGAGAGTTCCATGATGCCGTAGGCTGTTCCTCTGGCGTTGCTTCCCACGACGATGATTTTGCCCTGACGGGTACCAATCCAGAATGCATCTTTCTGGGTGATGAACTGGTGGAGCGGAACTCCAAGCTTCTCGATGGAAGAAAACTCCTTGTTGGAAAGCTGGTCGAGCTGGTAAATCTGAATGTTGGCATTTGATTTCTCTTTTGCCGGATAACCTAAGATGGCCTTCATGTCGTCTGAGAACATATTGAGGGCTATCTTGACAACAGGGGAAACATTGGCGTTCTTGCTGTAGTAAACCTTGCCGTAAACATCGTTCCAATAAATCGTGGAAGGAGCTGGGACGGCTGGTTCTTTTCTCTTGCTGGTTGCCAGTACTGAAATGCCGCCAAGAGCGACAAAAGCAGCAGACAATAAAATCTTCTTAATGTTTATCATTGTTTTAATTGATATTTCTTGCATTGGTATATACAGATTTCTGCAAAGATACATAAAAGTGTTTAATATCTGAAATTATTTAGTTTTTATTTGCTTATTACATATTTTATTGGTAATTTTGCACAAAACAAATACATAAATATAATGACATTATATCCTAAGTTGATAGAAGAGGCTCTTGCTACTGTGATTTATCCTGGTACCAAGAAGAACCTCATCGAGAGTGAGATGTTGGCAGATACGCCAAGTATCAATGGCATGAAGGTGAAGGTAGTTTTGCTTTTCCCTCGTGATACAGATCCTTTCCTCAAGAGTACGGTGAAGGCAGCTGAGGCTGCCATCCATTATCATATTTCTCCGGATGTGGAGGTGGAGATTGTTACTGAGTATAAGTCTGCTCCGCGTCCTGAAGTGGGCAAATTGCTGCCTCAGGTGAAGAATGTGATTGCCGTTAGTTCTGGTAAGGGTGGTGTTGGTAAGAGTACGGTTTCTGCCAATCTCGCCATTGCTTTGGCTAAGCTCGGCTATAAGGTGGGCTTGCTTGATACGGATATCTTCGGTCCTTCTATGCCTAAGATGTTCGGTGTAGAGGAGGAGCGTCCTTATTCTGTTCACAAGGATGGCAGAGATCTCATCGAACCTATCGAAAAATATGGTGTCAAGCTGCTCAGTATCGGTTTCTTCGTGAGCCCTACTACTGCTACATTGTGGCGTGGCGGAATGGCTTGTTCTGCCTTGAAGCAGTTGATCGGTGATGCTGACTGGGGCGAGCTGGATTATTTCATCCTCGATACACCTCCTGGCACCAGCGATATTCATCTTACCCTGCTTCAGACTCTTGCCATTACGGGTGCGGTTATCGTAAGTACTCCTCAGCAGGTGGCTCTGGCTGATGCTCGCAAGGGTATTGACATGTATCAGAATGACAAGGTGAACGTACCTATCCTCGGTCTTATCGAGAATATGGCTTATTTCACTCCTGCCGAGTTGCCAGAGAACAAGTATTATATCTTCGGCAAGGAGGGCTGCAAGAATCTCGCTAAGGAGATGAATGTGCCTTTGCTCGCTCAGATTCCTATCGTTCAGAGCATCTGCGAGGGTGGTGATGATGGCGCGCCTGCGGCAACCAAGGTTGATTCCGTTACCGGTCAGGCTTTCCTGAGTCTTGCCCAGAGTATCGTGACGGTGGTTAATCGTAGAAATGCCGAGAAGGCTCCTACCAAGATTGTTAGTACACATAAGTAATATTTTTCTCCCTGCCCACGCAAGAATTTTTCCGTGGGCAGGGAAAAATAAAAGTGGGTACATCATGGATTTATGCACGCCCTCTTTTCCCTTTTTTTCCTTTCTGTTTTTCTAGAGCCTGAGGATAGTACTCTGACTTTTTCAAGTTGAATCAGGTTCTTTATTTTAGAAAATGTCAACAGTCAACAGTCAACAGTTAGATTTTCGATGGTTGTATCGTCAATCCCCAACTTTTACCTCTTGTTTTTTGATGAGCTCTTCCGCTTCATCCTCTTCTTCGGCAACTTCGGCAGGGAGGTTTGCCTTGATTCTTGCAGAGCGTAACTGCTGTCTGAATACCAGACAGGTGGCAAGAAAATAGATGCCCGCCTGTAACCATAATGCTCTGAATTCTGGGAGGATATCTGTAAGACTTGCGCCCATACTGCTGATTCTCAGGAATCCTCTGATGCCGAATGTAGATGGGAATACCCATGCGAAACCTTGCCAGAAGGCTGGAATATTGCTCTGAGGCCATGAAATACCCGTCATGAAAAGCAGAGGCACGGAGGTGAATACTACCAGAAGCATCACATTCTCACGGTATCTTACCAGGCACGAGAGCATCAGTCCAAAGAAAACACACGACAGAATGTAAGGCAGGAGGAAACCTAAAATCGTGGTCCACGTAACCATGCTTACAAAGCCAAACATCTTCGGAACTACCAATGTGAGATACATACCCAATACGGCATAAACCATGAAATAAACCAGCGCCTTGCCAAATACAATTCGGAAAATACCGCCATAATGCTTGCTGATAGGAATCAGTTCGCGATTTCTGTTCAATTCTCTCGAAGTACCTGCCGCCATTCCGATGCCTAACAACATGGTTTGCTGCAGGATGAGTACCAGCACACCCGGCAGAATGGCATTTCCATAACCCACGGTGGTGTTGAATATCGGAACCTCATCAAAGGCCAATGGTTCGGTAGTGATTTCGTCGTCTCGATCCGTAAAACCACCACTTTTCGAAATCTGAATGCCTGAGTTGATATGGCTTGCTACAGCTTGGGCAGTCTGATAAATCGCCTTGTAGGTGAGCATCAAACTCATGTCGCAATAGACTCCCACATGTGCCTGTTCGCCGCGGTTCAACTTCATGTCAAAGTCGGCAGGAATATAGACAATGCCGTGTACCGCCTGCTTCTGTACCAGTTGCTTCGCCTCATCGAGACTGTTGCAATAGTAAGTGGCTTTGGTGTCCGGAGCAGCATCGTAATCGCGGATAAACTCACGGGAGGTATGGGTGTGGCTCAAATCCACAATAGCCGTATCCACTTCTCTCACCACCTCGTTGTTGTAAATCCACGAGTAGAGAAGCGGATAGCCTAATGGAACCAGGACGCAGAAGATGAGTACACCTTCGTCGCGGAACACATTGCGCATTTCCGTTTTCCAGATGTAGCACATATCCCAGATGCCATTGATGATCTTATATAATAAACTACTTTTTAACATAGAATATTGGACTTTTAACATTGAACTTTATGATTAGTAAAGCCGTTGAATTCTTCACTCTTCACTCTTCGTTCTTCACTTTCCTACGGCAAGTATTTGTAAACCAGCATAGCCTTCTTGATGTTCCAGATGGTGAGGATAGGCAGGGAACAGAAGAGAACGAGGGCGCTCCAGTGGAGTACTGCATCGCTCATCGGGAACCCATTGAAGATGTTCATCTGGTAAATCATATAGTAGTGGCGCATCGGAAAGAGTTGTCCGATAGCCTCGATTGGTGAATCCATGGCAAAGAGAGGGTAGGTGGCTCCGCAGATGGAGAAACTTACCACGCCCCAAAGTGAGCAAATGCTCATCGACATGCGCAGGGATGGCATCAGGCCGAAGGCAAAAATGCCAAAGCACTGGCAGGATAATACACTCAGAATGCCTAACAAAATGATAGGCGCTGCGCCACCCGGATGAGGAAATCCCAATACATAATAGATATAGAACTCGAATAGCAGGAAGATGCTCAGAAAGATGAGTGTCTGGGGCAACATCTTACCCGCGATGGCGAGATAAGGATTATTGCCTGACATTTGCATCCAGTCTCTCGCCCTATTGAACTTCAGTTCCGTACCTATAGAATAAGGTGTAATCAGGAAAATGAAAAGCATGATGAGTCCCGGAACCATCACGGTAGAGAGATAGTAATTGTAATTGGCGTATGGATTGCCAATCATGTGCAAATCTACGGCGATAGGTTGCAGGAAGGTCATAATCTCGTCATTCGTCTTGCCTAATGCAGAAAGCTTGGCCATTCCTGCTGCGGCTCCTCCTAAAGTGGAGATGGTCTTCAGATCGCGGAAGAGTAGGGAACCGGCTGCCAGAGATACACTACTGTAGTAGAAGGAAATCTTAGGTTGGCGGGAAGCCATCAGACCGGCTTCCGTGCCACTTGGAATGACTAAGAAGGCGTAGATTTCGTTCTTCTGTATCGCATGTCTTGCTTCAGCAATGTTCTCGTAATGAGACACAACCTTTGTGGTCTGGAAGGCATCGAGCTTGTGCACCAACTGGCGGGATGTGGCAGAATGGTCCTGATCTACAATGCCCACAGGCATATCGGTAGGCACGCCATCCTTCATCAGGGTGGTGAAGAAAATCACCACTGCGATGGGGAAGATGATCATGCAGAAGAAATAGATAGGATTCTTCCACATGATGCCGCATTCTCTGAGAGCAATATGATATAATTTCTTAAACATAGAACTTTAAAAGTTGAACTTTGAACTTAACGAATAGCCTGGAATTTATGTTATAAACAATTGAATTCTTCGTTATAAAACAATTGAATTCTTCACTCTTCGTTCTTCACTCTTCACTTTTTTCTCTTTACTTTTTAATGATCAAAGACATTCCTGGACGCAGACCTTCCAACTTGGTGATAGGGCGAGCCTTTACCTCAAAAGTCTTGCGGTCGTAATCGCCATTATCCTTGGTTGCCTTCCATGTAGCGTAAGAGCCTTGGTCTTTCAGATAATATACCTTCATCTTGATGTCCTTGTTGAAAGCAGGAACGAATGCTGTGAATTCTGCACCCTTGTTGAGACCAGCCAGACGGTCTTCGCGTACATTGAATGTGCCCCACATATCGTTCATGATGGAGATGCTCATGATAGGAGATCCCAAGCCTACCAGTTCGCCTACCTTAGGATAGACAGAACTAACTTCGCCTTCTACCTGTGCCACCTGAATGGTTTCCTTGAGCAAGTTCTTGACTACATCCACTGCATTTTTAGAGGCTTTAGTATTGCTGGCAGCCACTCTCTTCTCTTGCTCTCTGGCACCATTCTTGGCCATTTCGTATTGGCTTTTGGCGGCCTGCACCTGAGCTTCTGTGGCCTTATAGGCAGCAAAAGCTTCATCGCGCTTCTGACCGCTCATCACTCCCTCATTGAAGAGATTCTGGATGCGGGTGTAGGTTTTCTTGGCTATTTCTGCAGCAGCCATCGCCTGCTGGTAGAGCTGATAAGCGCCCTGTACCTGTTCCTTGCGGGCACCGGCATCCGTTAAATCCTGCAGCGCCATGGTTGCTTCATTGGTAGCCTGGAGCATTTTCTCTTGAGATTTTACCTCTGGTACTTCGAGAATGGCGAGCGTATCGCCTACATGCACGTAGTCGCCTTCCTTGACACGAATCTCTACGATACGGCCTGGCAACTTGCAGGAAACTCTATACTCAGAAACCTCGATTTCTCCCTGAATCGTTTCGTCATCGTGCTCTAAAGTGAAGAAACCGATAACGCCTACGATGATGACTACAGCAGTAAAACCGATTACTGCCAATAGTATGTTATTGTGTTGTGACTTCTTAGACATAATCTTTATTCCTTATAATAATGTGTTGAATCCTATTTCTTGTTTGATATTTTATTTGAATCCCAATTTTCTGAATCCCTTTTCAATTGAATCCCAATTTTCAGAATCCTTATTTCAATTGAATTTCAATTTTCAGAATTTTTTTTCAATTGAATTCAGATATGCTGTCAACAGAGTTAACAGTTCTTTTTTGGATGGTCCAAACTGTTTATCCCTCTTTATTGTAAAATACCCAATGCCTTGTTCAAGCCGATTTGGGTAAGTTTTACATCAATTTCAGCATCGATTTTCTGACTTTGGGCTTTCTGCCAGGCAGTCTGTGCAGTCATAACATCCGTAATATCCATCACTCCTTCCTTGAATCCTAAGTTAGCGCATCTCAGATTCTCTTCAGCACTCTTGATGTTCTTTTGTGCCATATTGAGCTTCTTTTCTGCTTCCTTTACCTTGAATTGACTTTGGGTGATTTGAAGATGGATTTTTTCGCTCGTATCATCCAAATTCATTTGAGCAATTTGGGAGGTTGCTTTTGCTGCACGTACTTTATAGGTGCCGTCAAACCAGTTCCATACAGGTACTTGTACGAGGACACCTACATTCCATACTCCTGAAAATTTCTTCTGAAAACCGTTGAAAACATTTGGATTGGAAATCGTATAACCGCCAGTCAAAGCTACATGTGGCAAATAAGCTGCACGTATCAATTTCACACTTTCTTTGGAAAGGTCAATTGCATTCTGAAGCATCTTCAACTCTGGACGGGTACTCTTGGCTGAATCGGATGCTGCCGCTTCTTGCTGATGAATATCTATCGCCTGACCGGAAAGGGCAAGTGATTCTTTTTCTTCGTCAGCCAACTGAATGTCCTGATTCATCGGAATACCGCAGAGCTGACAGAGCAGCATCTTGGAGAGGGTCAGACCATCTTCTACCTGCATAATCTGCATATCCGCTTCGTTTACCTTCACATCGACTTTGAGACCGTCTGCCTTTGTAGCTACACCCTGTTTGATCATTTTATGCACATCATCATCCAGTTTCTTGACTAAATCTCTATAGCTGGTGGCAAGTTTCTGCTTCTGTCTCAAGGAAACAACCATCCAGTATGCCTGGTCGATATTGTAAAGCGTATTTTGCGTCTGCATGTCAATATCGTTTGCAGCCATTTGCTCGCCAATATCAGCTATCTTGTTGGCTGCAATGATGGCTCCTCCCATATAAATAGGTTGACGGAGCATGATGCTGCCGGCCCAGATATTTCGGGTGTCCGTGCGGAAGGCATCTACCAGATTTTGACCAGCTTCATTAAGCTTTTCTGTTACTCCCGGCAACTTGCTTCCGAGTGCCTGACCAATCTGCTGGGCTGCCTCCTGAGAGATAAGTCCCTGACTGACAAGCTCGCCCATCATGGTGCTCAGGTTGTTGGTAACTCCAGCTCCTAAGTTGGATCCGATATTGCTGATGGCACTTTTCTGGTTACTGTTGAGAAGGGAAATCTCACGATTGAACCATTCATATCCACCCAGTGCATCTACTTTGGGGAGATACTTGGTTCTTGCAGATTTCTTCAGGTTGTAAGCGATATCCTTCTTGAGTCTTGACGCATTGATTTGCTTATTATTGCGCAATGCCATGGCTCTGCAACTGTCAAGGCTCAATACATTTTGAGCCTTCATAGGGAGCATTGCGGCAAATAACAGGCAAAAAGTTACAATCTTTTTCATTACACAAAAAACTATATGAGTTATATTATTTTTGTGCAAAATTATGGATAATTTCTTAAAAATCAAAGGTTTTTTGTATTATCAATTCTTAATAATTAAAAATTATCTATATTTGTGGAAAAATGGAACATCTAAGATTGATGAACGATTATATTATAACGAACTGAACTTTCGCATATCAGGAAGTTAAAGGAGTTAAGGAAGTTAAGGAGTTAAGACGTATGTTTTGCAGCTCAAGACAGGTAAGATGCAAGGTGGATGCTTAAATATCGTATGCAAGCATATAGCAGATGTATGTGGATGAACCTCCGATGGATGGTAATATTCCAGGTTTCAACATTTCAAAGATCGATATTTGCCCTTTTGGGATCTATCAGAGAAGCTTTCGGCTCTTTCAAGGCGATTTCTCGAAAGATATTCACCAGCGGAGCCGATTGCTATGTTTCACTCAGAATGACCACACTGGTCATGCTGGATTCAAAATATGCCCCTTTTTAAAGTGGGCTCATTTTTTATGTATTATTCTTGTATCTTGTGCAGATACAAGGGTTGTCTATCGAGAGGGTGTGTCATAAGTCTGTGACGCACCCTCATTTGTTTATACGACTTTATCCGAACAGGTCGTCCATTGTAATTTGTACTTGAGCCAAGGCTGCATACTGTGTAAGGCGCACGCCAAAAGTAGTAATCATCGTTGTGATAATACCACTTTTTATCCCTGTTTCTGCCACGAAATCAGCCATACGATTACGAATGCGCATATCCTCCTCCTTAGTGATCGTGTAAGGCATCTGCAAATACTTGATTTCGCATAGATTCACGAGATTATCGGCACGTTCTATCAGTAAGTCGATTTGCGCAGCTGGCTTTGAAACCTTACTTCGCCAAGAATAATACTCGGTATGGATTTGGTCTATCCCCAAGAAATGCTTGATTTGAGGAATATGCAACATACAAACTCGCTCAAAAGCCAAGCCATACCAAGTATTTTGACGAGGTTTTCCCATCAAGTGAGTCCAATATCCCGTGTCCGTCGTACCAGGATGGCAAAACGTCATATAAAATAATGTATAGAGGTCGGTGAGCTGAAAGATTTGATCTTTCTGCTTTATCTTCTTATCCCTGGTATTATACCCTCTTACGAAATCGCAATTGATCAATTCACTAAGAACCTTTGTCAAAGTTCCACCCGATTTCAGCTTCAATTTCTCCATGATTTCCTTTCGGGTCATACCTTGTCTGCATGAGGCAAGTACCTCTATGACACGCATATAGGCCTCAGAATTTCTAAACAAGGACGAATATAGTCTTCCATATTCTCGCTTCAGTTCAGCGTGGGATGAGAAAAACAATCTGTCGACATTCCCTTCCACACCTTGCTTTTTATCCAACAAACTGAGATAATAAGGCACCCCACCAAGGATGCTATATATCTGAAGGATAGAAATGCGAGTCCATGAGAATCCATAAGCTTGCAGCAGCAGTTCCGTCTCACGAAGAGTAAAAGGAGCAAGATACATCTCGTGCGTTATCCTATTATGAAGCCCACCATGACTATCTATCAGATTAGCTATCATCCACGACGTGGCACTGCCACAAACGATAAGCATGATTTCACTTTGGTAAGCTGCCCATCCGTTCCAAAAGTGCTCAAAAGCCTGTTGGAAACCAGATTTCGGCGTATCCAAGCATGGTAGTTCATCGATAAAAACAACGAGTCGTTCTCCTTTCATTTTTGCCTTTAACAACTGTTTTAATGCCTCAAAAGCCTCTGTCCAATTCGTAGGAATAGGCTGTTTGGAATCTCCATATTCCCTCAGCGCAAACCCGAAATTAGAGAGTTGCGCCTCAGCTGGTGCCTCTATAGACCCAGACATATCAAAGGCAAACTTATCACGGAAGAGATTTCTCACAAGATAAGTCTTGCCGATACGACGCCTGCCATATACAGCCACAAACTCAGCTTTGCCAGAATGATAATATTCTGTCAACAGCTCGATTTCTTTCTTTCGTCCGATAATTTGCTCCATACCTTTTTAATCTAACTTTAATGATGGTGCAAATATAAGATAATTATCCGAGAAAAGCAAGGATTCTTTAGCCAAATCGATGAATTTTAACTCGATTCGGCTAAAGAATAGGTTATACTATAGCCAAATCGAGCAATTTTCCTTCGATTTGGCTATAGAACGCCTTGTAGTTACCTTTCTATTTCATCCTTTCAACTATCCCTTAGAACTGATAATAAACTGAGCTCATTTTAAAAAGTAAGGCTGTTTAAAATGTTTATATTTCACGAAAATAATCTCTGATTTATGCCGTTATCTGGAGTGTTTTTCGTATCTTTGCCATACTTAAAGAAGTTTTCTGCAAAAATACAAATCTTTTGCGGAAAGGCAAAGCCCGAGCTTGTGAAAGTTTGGGCTTTGTTGTAAATAAAAATGTTTTTTAAAGATTTCGTATCTGTGAAAAGGCAAAAAATAAAAAGGGGTGTGTCACAGACTTATGACACACCCTCTTCTATTTTTCTATCATATCTATAGTTGTGCCGTTAAGTTAAGTAGTCAAATAGTCTTCAAGTAAGAATGGGATGACTCCGACATATATTACTCCATCATCATCTACCCACATCTTTTGGCTACCATCGAGTACTACAATTTTACGGAAGAAGTCGTCTGTGTTATGCAGAGAGAATGTTTCTTGTTTTTTCTTTTCGGGAGTGTTGACATTTAAGGCAGATTGAATATATACCTTTTCGCTGCCAATGTTGACTACAAAATCAATTTCATATTGACATCGTTTGCGTTTGCCGTCAAGCATTTGGTCAACCTCTACAACTCCAACATCAACATTGTACCCTCTATGCAAAAGTTCGTTATACAACATATTCTCCATTAAATGTGAGCGTTCTTGCTGCCTAAAGTTTAGCTTGGCATTTCTTAATCCAAGATCAACTGCATAGTACTTCTGGATGGTATTGAAATACTTCCTTCCTTTGACGTTATATCTTTTTGCACTGTTAAAAAGAAAGGCATCTTCCAGATAGTCGAGATAGTTTTTTATTGTGTGATCTGATGTTGACTTATCTAATAGTGAAGCAGCTGTACATGCCAGTTTATGAGGGTTGGTCAGTGATCCTATAGATGAGGATAGTGCATCTACTAAAGCACTTAGAACAACATCGTCTTTTAGCTTGTATCTTTCCACAATATCCTTCATATATACATTTGTAAAAAGTCCTTGTAGATACTTGGCTTTTTCTTTCTCATCTTGCTCTAAAACAGCTAAAGGCATGCCGCCATACATCATATATTGTTCGAGAGCATCTGCTTTTTCTAATTTGGAATATTCAAAGAATTCTTTAAAGGTTAAAGGAAAAATCCGAATCTCTGTACCACGATCTCGAAAGTTGGTCACTATGTCTTTTGATAGCATTTTTGAATTAGAACCTGTAACATAGATGTCAAGATTTGGGCGAGACATCAGGTCATTCAGTACATCATAGAAAGTAACATATAGCATATCTTTGTCTTCCTCTGGTACTAAAGATTCATCTATATCCGTATTCTTTACTTTATATGATAATTGAATTTCATCTATCATCACGTAATATTTCTTATCTTCAACTCCTGTTTGCTCTATTATATAGTCATACAGTTTGTTGGGATTTCTGAACTGGATGTTGGATTTTCTGTCTAATGCAAGTTCTATAAAGCTATCAGCACTGACGCCACCCTCTATAAGCTTTTGCTTAAAAAGGGTGTTTAGTAGGTATGATTTTCCGCAGCGTCTGATGCCGGTGATAATCTTTACCTTTCCATTCCATCTTTTCTGCATAAGCAGAGATATGTATTCCTTTCGCTCTATTACCATATTTTTAACTTTAGACGATTCTTACTGCAACTTTTGTCGCAATTGCGACTGTTTTTGCACTGCAAAGATAGACATTTATATTGAAATTCCCAAATCTTACTGCAACTTTTGTCGCAATTGCGACTGTTTTTGCAGTAGAACGCGAAAAATATGCATATTGACTTATACTATAAAAAGTTTCCAACCAAAAGGCGATATTTTAGTTTATGACAATCCAAGCAGTTGAAGCATTCGTATAGACAATGAAAACGGGATGGTTCCAATCGAACCATCCCGTTTGGGTTGGGCGGGCCTCAGTTATCACTAACTTTATTTGATGGCCCTGGTCTTTATATTGACGTGATCAGTTTGTGTTTGTTTACGAACCGTCCCGTTGACGGTATCATTTAATGTGGAATTTCCCAATTCCGAATATTCAAAACTTACATTTTCTAAAGTCGTGTTTGTTACTTTCAGATAAGCCTTACCTGAGGCAGCCATTTTTGCTTCGATGATCCAGTTGCCGATACGGAACGTGTCTCCATGGCTGGAAATCTGTTTCAGAGCGGTCTTGGAGTCAGCCACTTGCATGATGGCAAGCACTCTTGTTGCAGCTTGGTTGGCGATATTGGCTGTGAAATGCCATTGTTTAGGGTATTTCGCTGTAATACCCGATTTCGGATTGACAAAGAACTCATCTGTCTGGCTCATCGTCATAGCGTCGTTGCAGAAAAGACGGGTCTGTGCTACGAATCCCTTGGTTGCATTCTCCGTAGTGAGTGTCTTCAGGTCGTTGTCGATGTCAAAAGCCACCTGACTGTGCAGGAGCCAATCCCATTTTACAGGACTTGTTGCCTCCAACTCATCGTACATCAGCATGATATTGTCTGGATAGAGCATCAATATATGTCTTCTGTATTTCTTGAGTGGTGTGGCGCCGAAGCCGAACTCTGGAGTTTGTGAAATACCTGCAGCCTTGAAAGCGTCTATCCACATGTCGTCGTTGGATATTCCGCTGTAGGCATGAGAAGCATCTCCCAGGCAGTAGGCGATATGATCGCCGCCCATGGCTCTCGTAATGTCGCCATAACCTGTGGTAGAGAATGGCTGGCCGATGCCATCTACTAAGATCGTGTTGTGTGCACGACTGTGACGGTAGGACAGGATGTTGTGCTTGTCGCTGAAGTTCTGGTAGTAACCAGTACTGTTATAGACGTGGTCACCGCGATAGAGCACATTGAAACTATTCTGGTCTGCCAACGTATGGCTTCCTGATCCGAAGGTGCTTGAACGGAAAGACATGGCAAAATCGTTATCAACGTTTTTTACATCAGAGTGAGCGATTACCTCGCCCATGTCTTCCAGCCACATCATCTTAGGATGACTGTCAGGGAAGTCGGATACATAGTCATTCTTCTGGCAGTTTGCCATGCGGTAGAGGCGCAATTCCGGGTCGTTTCTTAAAGACTTCGGCTGCTGGGCTGCGTACCATCCTGCGTAAGCATCTCCCAGTTCTCTTGCCAGGAAGTCTGCATAGGCTACTCGCTGTCTCTGTGGCGTATCGTACCATTCCCATCCATCTCCGAAACCGAGGCTCTTGGATGATGGAGGCCATGTATAGACGATGGTTTCTCCAGCCTTCTTGAACCATGGATGCAGGAGGAAGTTGCTCTGTGCGATGTGGCTGAACAGTTTCGGAACATAGTAGAGTGTCTCTACATTGTTGGCAAAATACTTGGTTCCGTTCTGCCATCCTCCATCACGGTTGTAACCCATTGATGGTGCGCGAGCAGTCCAGAGTTCATAGTAGTATTCCATGATAGGGAGCACCTCATCGCGGTAGGCAGGTTTGTCGCAAAGCAGGAATGCGCATTGCATCAGCACTCTCATGTTCTGTTGCCAGAAGTGGTTGTCGAAGATATGGTTTTCCTCGTATGTACATTGGCGAGGATAGTAATATCTCAACAGGCGCATCAGAATCTTCTCTACTTGCTCTCGCTCTGTCGTTGTCAACTCTTCATAGAATTCGTCATAAATAGGTATCAGGCAGAGGGCTATGTCTGTGCTTTCAAAGTTGGATGCGAAGAGTCTGCTGTCTGGCAATGGAGTAGAAAGGAGTTTGCGGAACACGCTGAGCATCTTTTCCTTGTAGTTAGCGTGCTGCTTGGCAAATGTCTTGTCCTTGCTTGCCACGCGTTCGCTCTTGGTCATCACGTATGCCGTGTGCAGGTAGAGAGTTGTGTATTTCAAGGTCTTTCCTGCATTGGCCCAAGGGTTTGCCATTCCATCTACATCTCTATCTACTTCCGTATTCGCCAGGTTGATCATCGCCTTGTAATCTACTAATGATTTCACTTTGTCCTGTGCTTCTGGCAATACTTCATTGAGGAAACAGTAGAGTCTCGGATGTGTGGTAGGAATATTCTTCTCGATGGCAGCAAATGCCGGTGTTACGAAGTTGTCTGCATTTCCTTCCACCTGGAATTTGTAGCTTCTGCTCCAGTCTGAAACCTTTCCTTCCTTCGACTTCTGGCGGTAGCGCCAGTACCATGTTCCGTTTTCCAACGTGCGATGAGGATTGTACATACACCATGCCTGCATGGCTGACTGGGTAACCGATGTTTCAAAGTCAGGATCTTGCGAAAGTTCGAATTGCAGACTGTCTGAAATCTTCATATTCATAGGAACAATCAGCGGTGACGGATTGATGATCAGCTCATTGTCGATTTGTGGATAAGGACGGGTACGCATCTTGTCGTGCCAGGCCTCAGGATAGGTTTTCTCCTCCCCTTCAATCTCTGTAGGAGGTTCCGGTTCTGTAGGAGGTTCTATGTACTCCTCTGAGCTGGAACAACTCAACATCAGCACTGCCGAAAGCAGTGCCAACATAGAGTTAAGTTTACGGGGTGTTAATATTTTCATGTGGGTTGATGATTACTTTTTAACGACCTTCTTGCCATTAACTACGTAAATGCCAGCCTTTACAGTATTGATGTCATTGCTGATGTAGTTGCCAGAAAGGTCATATACTTTATTGTCTTTCTTTACATTGATAGTAGTTACTTTCTCAATGCCTGAAACGCCATCAAGATAAGTAATAGTAAGCTTTCTTACCTGAATTGCCCCCTTCTTGATATTCTTCAAGGTTACACTGCCGCTATAACCTTTCCAAGTAGGTTTTTCGTAGGTAAAATCACCTGTAGCTGTAAATTCGTAGTTAGGCTTATCATTCTTGATTTGTGCAGAGTTGCTTCCAAAAGTAAAGTCAAATGTAATTTCTGTAATTGTATGCTTGGTCGTCTTCAGAGTGAGGCTATTGCCCTTTGTCAAGTTTGTTGCCCATGATATTACACCGTTTTTCTTGGTGTCATATTCGATAAAGGTAGGGTCTTCATTACCATCACCTTTGCTGAAGCTGATTTCGATTTCTGAAGCCTCGTCTGTATATGATACACCATCCAAACTCTGACCAACTTGCCAAACTTTGTCTTTCAGACCATACAAGTTCATTTCAGTTGATGCAGTTTCCTGTGCGAAAACATTGTTATTTACTAATGCGATAATGGCTATAAGAGCCAACTTAAAAAAATTCTTCATAATCGTTCTGTTTTAAAAATTGATAGTTTAGTTTATGCTTCTCGTAGGAGAGAGGATGCTTATTCGGCATCCTCGTAAGTTACTACGATTTTATGGATTTCGATACCTGCCTTGTTTGTCAGGTTCTTCAGTTCGAATTTCTGGGTTTTACCAGTCCAGATATAGGTGTAAGCCTTCTCGCCAGGATAAGTTCCTTCTGGAGTAATCTGGTAATTCTTGCCGATGGCAGCCTTGCTCTTGGAAAGATAGTAGAACTGTACGCTCACGATATTCTTCTTCTCTGTAGAGATAGTCAGCGTATTGCCAGGCAACAGACAAGCAGCCTGAACATCTACACCCTTGTTGTTGGCATCGATTGCATACTCTGGAGCCTTCTTGCCGTCTGCAGTTGCAAAGGTCATAGTGAGGTTTGACTTCTTTCTTACGATAGATACGCCATCCAGTTTCTGGTTGATAGTCCATGCACCAGTAGGAATGTCGGTCATCTTTGGAAAATTGAAAGTCTCTGTAGCTGTCTGTGCATTGACAGAGCAGCAAACCATTGCTACGAGCGCAATGAGAAACATTCTTATCTTGTTCATCGTTCCTTTTGTTTGATGGTTAGTTTTTGTAAACCGGTTCTTTTATTCCGAACCGGTTCCTTTGTATTGATTAATTATAACCAGGGTTGTTCTTGCCTTCCAAGAGCCCATTAGACTGAATTTCAATTAATGGAATTGGGAACAACTGGTGCTTGCCTTCAACGAAGTTGATGTAAGCAGGATAACCCTTTGCACCCTTATTGAAGAAGCACTTGGTTCCGAAACGGATGAGTGCGTCTTGCAATACACCCCAGCGGATGAGATCGTACTTACGCTGACCCTCGAAAGCCAACTCAAAGCCACGTTCCCAGTAGAGAGCGGTGCGAACCTTACCCTGCTCGTCGTTATCGGCGATGAAAGCCTGACCAGTCTCATTACCAGCTTCATCCAGTTTCACAAGGTTATACATGCCAGCCTTGTGGTAGATTGCATTGTAGTTGGCAGCGTTGACTTCTGTAGCACCGGCACGGTTACGTACCTTATTAATCAGAGTCCAAGCCATTTCAGTATTACCCAACTCGTTGTAAGCCTCGGCTGCCATGAGCACTACGTCAGCATAGCGGAGCACGCAGTAGTTAACGTCCGTACAGTTAGGATCCTTGAATCCGATAGGCATCCATTCTCTGCGCCACTTGCCAGGGAACCATTTATTCTTACCCTTTTCGGTAGCGTAGTTGTTCTTTACATGCTGCTTCTTCGCATTGTCCCACTTGAAACCATAGCGGCAAATCGTAACATCGCGGCGCTGGTCGTTTTCATCATAGAAGTCGAACCACTCAGGAATCACACGGAAGAAAGCATTGGCACGTCCCATAACCTTTCCGGTCTCTGTTGGAGCCACGTTAGGATTTCCTACTTCAGGACCATTGTAAGAACCCCACCAGCCACCATTTCTTTTGCCTTGCTCGTGTGTGAAGGCAATTTCGAAGAGGCTTTCCTGACTGTTGAGTATCGATTGGTTGAAACTCTTGAACAGCTCCTCGTAACCTCCTGTGAAGAAGTCGTGGTTGCTGCCTGTGAAAGCTTCCCATTCCTTGACTACCTGCTCAAAATATTCCTTGCGTTTCTCTGCACTTGGAATTCTGTCGCCATCCATACCCCAGGTATGGCCTGCACGCTGCAGTAATACGCGCATCAGCATGGCGCGGGCTGCTCCTTGGGTAGCACGCTCTGGGCTGGAAGTTGCGGTAGCCCATGGCAAGTGTTCTTTCGCGAAGTTGAGGTCCTCTACCATCTGGTCGAAAATCTGATCACGATCTACACGTGCAGTGTATGCAGAACTGTAATCCTTTGAATAGGTAGTCTTGAAAGGTACGTCACCCCAGTATTTCACCAGGTCGAAAGCCTGGAAAGCACGGAGGAAGTGTGCCTCTGCATCCAACTTCTGTAATTTTTCGCTACCTTCGTAGCCTGCCATGCCCCTGATGCCGTCGATGCACATGTTGGCACGGTCGATACCCTGATAGTTCAGAATCCAGATGTTCTGCAACCATTGGTTGCTTGCATCTACATTATAATGACTGATATCGCGGCGGGTATTGTCCTTGTTAGTTCCATTGATCATGTACATGTCGTCGGAAGAAGGAGTTGCCATTTCTGCAGAACCATAGTGGTTCTGGTCGGAGATGGAACTGTAGATTCCCATTACTGCCATGTCTGCATTCTGGGCATCTGTAAAGTAAGAATCCTTCTCATAGAATGAGTCTGGTTTCTCGGTGAGTGTGTCGGTACAGGAAATCATGCCCGACGCACCCAATATTGCTGCTGCAATGAATATATATTTTTTCATAACTGTCGAATTAATTAGAATGATAGGTTCATACCGAAGATAAATGAGCGGCTTCGTGGATAAGCTCCGTAGTCAACACCTGCTATTGTTGCCTGACCGAAGTTAGAGACCTCAGGATCGTAGCCTGAATAGCTTGTGATGGTGAAGAGATTGTTGGCTGTTGCGTAGAATCTCAACTTGCGGATACCTACCTTGCGCAAGGTGCGGGATGGGAAGGTGTAACCGATAGTCATGTTGCTCAGTTTCAAGTAAGAAGCGTCCTCTACTGCCCATGAGTGAACATAGTTGTTACCCTCGAAGCAGTCGTAGTAAGCTGCTACTGTTTTGCCCTGGTTGATTTCTGCCAACTTAGCCAGGTCTGTTACGACCTTACCCTCGCTGTCGATTGTCATCCAGCGGTTTGAACTGTTCATTACGTCGAGCGCGTTGCGGTTTGTTGTACCCACCTTACTGTTGGTCAGCTTGGTTGCGTTCAGCAGGTCTGCACCGATGCTGTAAGTGAAGTAAATACTCAAATCGAAATTACCTACATTGAAGGTGTTGTTGATACCTCCATAAACCTTAGGGGTTGCATGACCGATAATCATTTTGTCCTCCTCGCCGATAGTTCCGTTTCTGTCCTTGTCCTCGAACTTCCACATTCCTGGCTTCACCTTATTCTTGTCGCCGTGATAAGGAATTCCGTCCTTCAACTTGTAAGTGCCGGTTGCCTCATCGTAGCTCTCGAAATCGTCAGCTGTATAGAGACCTATAGTCTTGAATCCGTAGAATTGTCCTAAAGGCTCGCCTATTGCCACGCGGTGTGTATTCTGTGCAAAACCGAAGTTTGCCTGGAAATACTGAACCTCTTCACCAGTCAGCGCCTCTACGGTGTTCTTGTTGTGAGAGAGCGTGATGGCAGAACGCCAGGTGAACGATGGCTTGTCGATGTTCACAGAGTTGATGGTCAGGTCGATACCCTGATTCTTGGTCTTACCTGCGTTGATAATCATGGTTCTGTAACCAGATGAGTAAGGCAGGGTTGTATTGAGCAAAAGGTTGCTACTCTTGTTGATGTAGAACTCTGGAGAGATTGTCAGACGCTGGTTGAAGAAACCGAAGTCCAAACCGAAGTTGAAGGTCTTGTTAGCCTCCCATTTCAGTTTCTCGTTAGGAATTCTATTGGTAGCATATCCTGTACCCAGACCATTGCCTACTGCAGTGAATACTGGACCTAAGGTAGCCAAACTGTTGTAGCTGCCGATACGGTTGTTACCTGCGAGACCATAACCCATGCGAACCTTCAAGTCAGAGAAGATGTCCAAGTCCTTGATGAATTTCTCCTCAGCAGCACGCCATGCAGCAGAGAATGCTGGGAAATAACCCCACTTGTTGTCTTTACCGAACTTAGAAGAACCATCGGCACGCAGAGAAGCTGTGAAGAGGTAGAGGTCCTTGTAGTTGTAGTTCAGACGGCCGAAGAATGAAACGAGCTTGTCGTCATAATTCTGGCTGGATTTTACCACGGTAGGAGTACCGAGGCCCATGTCTGCCAGTCCGAAGCGGTCGTTAGGAAAGTGGTCGGCAGCAGCACCGAAGCTACGGGTTCCACGGCTTACATACTCCTGACCCAACAGGGCTGTAAAGTTATGAGCCTTCTTGAACTTCTTATTATATGATAAGGTGTTAGATATCTGGAATGTCTCATATTCGTATGTATCGATAGAGCCGTTGATGCTGGTACGCTTGGCGAGTACACTCTCGTCTCCGTAGAAGAGGGCATTGCGGCGTGTCTGGTAGCGATAGCCTACTGTGGTGCGCCAGTTAAGCCCCTTCATGATGTTGTAAGTGAGGTCGCCATTGGTAGAGAAGGTGCGGAACTCGCGTTCGTTGGTCTCCTCGCGTGCTGTAATCAGCGGACTCTGCATGGTGTTACCGCTATCGTCTGCCAGGATTGGGTCTTCGCCTTCGAGGAGTGAAGAGTCTTCTCCCTTGATACCGGCTGTAGGGCGATACTGCAGGATGGCACTCATCTTACCGAATCTTGCGTCACCATTCTGAGCTGTTCCTAAACCCCAGATCTTGCGTATGTCGATGTTGGCGCGTGCAGAGAAGGTAAGGCGCTTGTTGATCTTGCTCTTGAAGTTGAGCGTGATGTTGTGCTTCTTGTCGCCACTGAAAACCATAGCACCCTCATCACGGAAGAAGTTGTAGGCAGCAGAATACTGATTATCCTTGTTGCCACCCTGTACGCTTATGCGATAGTTCTGAACGAAGGTTGTACGTCCCAAAGTCTCTTTCTGCCAGTCGATACCTGCACGGTTAGCATAGTTGGCATCGATGTCCTCGAATGTACCATATCGGCTGTTCCACTGGTCCATGGTCTTGTCTGCTGTCAGCGTACCGAGTGTGCGTTCATAGTCAGCGAGTACGAACTCCTTCACGCTCATCACGTCGAGCTTGTTCATCATCTTGCGCCATCCGATATAAGTATCGAAGTTGATGGTAGCCTTGCTGTTAGTTGTTCCTTGCTTGGTAGTGACCACCACAACACCATTGGCACCGCGGGCACCATAGATAGCTGTAGCAGAAGCATCCTTGAGCACGTCGATGCTCTCGATGCTGGCTGGGTCGAGGTTAGAAAGACCGTCTTCTGTTGGGAATCCGTCGATAACGTAGAGAGGTTCATTGCTCTGAGAGATAGAAATACCGCCACGTACACGGATGCTGATACCTGCACCAGGAGCACCATCTGCAGATGTTACCTGCAAACCGGCAATACGTCCGGTCAAGGCCTGTGAAATATCGCCAGCAGGCACCTTGAGCAGTTCATCACTCTTGATAGAAGAAACAGAACCGGTGAGATCCTTGCGCTGTACGGTAGCATAACCGATAACAACCACGTCTTCCATATTGATGGCATCAGTTTCCATGCGCACGTCGATCTGGGTCTTGCCCTTCACGCGTACTTCCTGAGTCTTCATGCCGATGTATGATATTACCAGGATGTCCTTAGCAGCATCCTTCGTCTTCAGGGTAAAGTTACCATCGAGGTCGGTAACAGTACCCACACCTTTTTCACCTTTGAGGGAAATGGTAGCACCGATGACTTCGAGTCCTTCATTATCGACTACCTTTCCGTGAATCGTTGTGCTTTGGGCAGACATGTCCATTGCTGCCAACGAGACCGCCAAACACGTTAATACTTTTCTGTAGTTCATATTGTTTAGTTTTTTAATTATTATAATGATTAAATTTCTAATTTTGGCAACTTATCAGTCAGGTTGAGTTCCTTACCTCCATCCTTGATGATGGTTCCCTCGCCCTTATAGATGATTTCAGCCTTTGTTTTGCCGTTCACAGCATGGAAGAATCCCTTGCCGTTTGCCTTCAGTTCTACTTCTATGGTCCAGTCTCCCACTTTAATCTTGCCATTCTTCATCACAGGTTTGCGCACTGCTGCGTCCTTGGCATGTGTGTCGATAATGGTTGCAAAATGGTAGTTCTGACTCTTTTCTGATGTGGCAGTGAAATGCCAGTGGTTAGGGTTTGGAGTGAAATTACCCTTGTCGTCAGATTTCAGCCAGTTGGTAGCTGGATAGAAGAACTGGTCGGTCATCTCTGTCTTCAGTTTGGATGAAGAGAAAATGTAGGCATCCGAGATTCCTACGCCGTTGGTCGCTTCTACGTGTACAGCTTTGCCTTCTTGTCGAGTGGTCATCGGCTGGATGACGGTGTGGAGCAGGTAGTTCCATGTGACTGGTTCGTCTGCTTCCAATTCATCGTAGATGAACATCAGACCGGAATTGCCGAGGTCAATCATGTGTCGGCGATAGGTTTTGAGATGATTCTTATCCCAGCCGGTCTTAGGCGAGCCTTCTATGTCTGCCTGTTCGAATCGCTTCTTCCAGAGTGGAGAGATAATCTCGCCGTATGCATTGGAAGCATCTCCCAGTACATAGCTGATGTTCTTTCCCACATAGTAGCGTGGAATCCAACCATAGCCTTCTGTTCCGATGCGCTGGCCCATGCCGTTTACCAAGATGGTATTGTGGGCACGTGTTGCACGATGGCAGTAGATGGCGTGGCGATCTACGAACGAGGTATGGTGACCGCTGCTGTAGAAGAGTGACTTGCCGCCGTAGAAGGTGTTGAATGCATTCTGGTTGGCGATGGCATGAGAGGTGGAACCGTATGGACTGGAGCGGAAACTCCACATCGCATTATCATGATAGTCGTTCCAGTCGGTCATGAACGAAGCCAACCCGCTTTCTGGGAAGACACGCCCCAATGGTAGGTCTGCGAGGCCTTTGCCCTTAGGCAGCGGTTTGGCGTATTGCAGGCGGAACCAGGAGAGGTCGCCCGGCTTAGCCAGGAATGCTTTCTTCAGATAGCCCGGTTGTTCTGCCAGGGTTCTTCTTACGAAATCGGCTGCGTATGTGTCGCCAGTGATTCTTGCCAGTGCATCCAGATAACCTACGCGGATGGCGTTAGGCTGTAATACCTTCTGGTGTGAACTTCCGTTGCCGCCCGATTTGGAGAATGGAGGCTGCTGGAAGATGGTATACTGGATATTGTTCTTGTACCATGGATCCTGGAAGAAATCGAAACCTGAGAGGCGGCTGTAGAAATAAGGCACCTCTATCAGCGTGCGGGTATTTACCGTGAAGTAAGAATCTCCGTTGTGCCAAGCACCGTCCTTGTTGAGTCCCGGCATGCGGGCTACCCATACATGTAGCAGTAGTTGGCCCAGAGTGCAGCCTCAGGAATTTCATTGTAGGTGGCAAAGGAAGCCATGGTGAGGATGCGGAGAGTCATCTGCCATACGTGGTTGTCGGCGATGTGGTTCTCCAGATGGTTGTTGTACTGTCTGTAGAGACTTCCTGCTTTTTCTCGGATAGCTCCCAATAGGGAAGCTCGTTCTTCTGCAGTGAGAATATTGAAGAAGGAGTCGTAAGCCATCGTACAGGTGGAGAGCAGGGCTGTATCATTGAAGTCTCCTTTCACTTTTTCGCTCTTGTTCCAGTCAACCATGGTGAGCACTCGCTTCAGGGCTTCCTTGGCGTAACGCTCGTCCTTGGTCAGCAGATAGGCATAGACCAATGCGTAGCAGTTAGCTTCTTCCACATCGATGATGCGGCGGCTTTCACGGGTGAGGTAAGCCTTGCGCTGTACGGCGTTCTTCAGTTCGCTCAGTTTGCTGGTGTTGATATCGTCAAGTCCTTTCATCTTGGTTTTCAACACCTTTTCAGCCTTGTCAATATACCATTTGTATTCTTTCTTGGTAGAGCTGCGCTGCATGAACTGTTCCCAGTCTTTCTGGGTCATCCAGATGCGTGGATGGTCAGTTGGTAATCCTGCTACTACCTTGTCGAAGGAAGGAGGGCAGAACTTGCTGCCATTGTCGCCTACGGTAAACTGCAGTCTTTCCGACCATTTTACCTGTCCACCTATAACATATCCGTATTGCCAGTACCATTTGCCTGCAGCCAGATCGTTGTCCGGATTGAACATAGGCCATCGGGTTTTCCTGGTAACAGTTCCGTTGTGGAAGTTTGGATCCTGCGAATATCTTACCTTATATAATAAACTGGCTTTGTCGAGCTTGGATGTTTCTTCAAAGCCGTCGAAGGGAACGATGGAATTGTTGAATGCATCAGGAAGGGGCCATTGGAATGAGACCTTCCGGTCATCTACGGTTTCACCATCGAGTGGTGAAGGAGTGGCTCTCATCTCGTGCATCAAGGTCGTTTCCTTGAGAAAAATACGGCTTTGGGCACTTGCTTGAGTGCCCAAAGCGGTGATGAAAAATACCGCGAATGCCGTACGAGAGAGAAGATTGTTAAGTTTTCTGTTCATCATCATTTTTGAATCGATGTTAGTTGATGGTTAGTCTTTTGGTATATATTTATTTTTAAATCTTGTCAGTTTAGACGGGTGCTTGTCCATCCATTCACCCAACAGTTGGCGATGCAGCTTTACGATGTCGCTGTATTTGCGCTCCATGGCAAGATTTCTCATTTCACCTCTGTCGGTGTTCATGTCGTAGAGTTGCTCACGATATCGTCCGGTGTCGTAGAGTACGTATTTGTAATCTTTCGTACGCACCATCCATCCGATGGTTCCGGCAGTCTGTGCGAAAACGGTTTCCGTCACTACGTATTCCTGATGTTTCATGTCCGGGTCGCCTGCTTCCACCACATTTCTGAGGCTTTTTCCCTGGCAGTGGGCTGGTACCGGTATTCCCGCAAAGTCGCAGATGGTAGGCATCAGGTCTATGCCGTTGTTCACTAACTGTGGGAGCACCTTGCCTGCATTCTTGCCTTTCGGCAGACAGACGATGAACGGAATGTTGGCTACGCTCTCGTAGAGCACGGTCTTCTGATTCCACTGGTGCTGTGCAGCTCCGTCGCCATGATCGCTGGTAAAGATGACTATAGTATTCTTCCATAGATTCTCCTTGTCGATTTCGTCCAGAATCTTTCCGATTTCATGGTCGCCCAACTCGGTTTGTCGATAATAGGAATACAGATATTTGCGCCAGTCATCAGCTGTATAGTCGAGCGATGGGTAGAGACGGTGATTCCTTGTCTTTTCGAATGCTAATGCCGTAGCGTCATAAGGGTTTACGGCATAGTTCGCAGGTAACTGAGGACAGTCTTTCAGATCAGGCTCCTCGATTTCTCCGAATGGAAGGTTCTGATGGCGTGCAGCCTCGCAGATGCCGTGTGGCATATTGAAGGAAGCTACCAGAAAGAAAGGCTTTTTCTTATCGCGCTGGCGCAGAAAGTTGACTGCATCCTCAGCAAGTCCTTTATCATTATGTCCATGCAGGTTTTTGAATCCGAAAGCATGTTCGCCTGGCAGGGAATTGGTATTTACGTGCCATTTTCCGGCGTAAGCGCACTCATAACCGGCTTCTTCCATCATGTTGCCTAATGTGCGGGCTCTTACAGAGTCAGGCAGAGGCGTTTCGTTTTCCTGCATTCCTATGTCTGAAGGCATATAGCCTGTAAACATGGCAGAACGTGATGGACCGCTCAGAGGAAGTGCACAATAAGCATTGGTGAATCTGACTCCTCTTTTAGCGAGGGCGTCCATTGCTGGAGTTTTCAGGTCATTGTTGCCAGCACAACTCATGGCTGTAGCAGCTTGTTGGTCAGTCATGATGTAGATGATGTTCATCCGCTGCTGGGCAAAAGCTGTCATTGGAATCAGGGAGTAACATCCCAGAAACACTGTCAGACGATTCTTCATATATAATAATGTTATATGTTTAAAGTTTAGTTTGGTTTTTAAATCCGCTGCAAAGATACGTCTTTTGTCCGATATGTATCTGATAAAAGCGTACATTCGAATGTCTTTTCTGTACAAATGCGATAGTTGTACGTTTTTAAAGGTCATTTTTACGAATTCGATAGGTGGGTATGAAAATAAGTGCTAATTTTGCAACCAAATTATGAACAACAATCGTTAAACTAAACCGATCAAAATGAAAAAGGTTATCAATTTATTCAATCTTATTTTCCTTTTTTTGATGTCAACACAGGTGATGGCAGCCAAAGAGGAAGGAGAAAAGGTCAACTCTGACGTTTTCTCTATCATCAATCTCGACTACCCTGGTCTGGAGTCTGTCAAGGCTGAGTACCAGAAGGGTAATGAAAAGAAGGCAGCTGAACTGCTCCTTCATTATTATAGAACACGCACGGGAATCCATAATCCTGATGTAGATCTGAAGAAAATCTCTGTTTCTGCCCGTCAGAGAAAATGGGCTGACGATGCATTGGAGCATACTTTCTATGTTCACGACGGTTACCAGCCTTCCTATAATTATGGTAAGGACATCAACTGGAAGTACTGGCCAGTAAAAGATAATGAGTTGCGCTGGCAGTTGCACCGTCATAAATGGTTCACTCCGATGGGCAAGGTTTACCAGATTACCAAGGACGAGAAATATGCCATCGAGTGGAAGGCTGAATATCTCGACTGGATTAAGAAGAATCCATTGGTAGAGGTTACTTCCAATCAGTATGAGATGAAAGACAATAAGAAGTTTTCTGACGACGTAGAGAATGCACGTTTTGCATGGAGACCTCTCGAAATCTCTCATCGTTTGCAGGACCAGATCAGCCAGTTTACCCTGTTTGTCAATTCTCCAAACTTCACTCCAGAGTTCCTCACCGAATTTCTGGTCAACTATAACCGTCATGCAGAGTACATCCTGGGTCACTATTCCAAGATGGGCAATCACTTGCTCTTCGAGGCGCAGCGTATGTTCTTCGCTGGTACTTTCTTCCCAGAATTCAAGGATGCCAAGACTTGGCAGCAGAGCGGTATCGGTATTCTGAACCGTGAAATCAAGAAGCAGGTATTCGATGATGGCGGTCAGTTTGAGCTTGACCCTCACTACCACCTGGCTTGTATCGGAATCTTTATCAGAGCTCTCGTAGTGGCAGAGGCAAACAATTGCATCAGCACCATTCCACAGTCTTATGTAGATACAGTGGAGAATATGATTACCTTCTATTTCAATATCTGTTTCCCTGATTACAGTAATCCATGTTTCAGCGATGCAAAGAAGGGCGATATGAAGGAAGAACTGAGCAACTACAAGAAGTGGATGAGACTCTTCCCTAACAATGAGGCCATCAAGTGGTTTGCTACTCAGGGCAAGAAGGGTAAGGCACCAGCCAACCTCTCTAAGGGTTTCCTTACATCAGGTTTCTTTACCTTCCGCAACGGTTGGGATATGAATTCTACCGTGATGGTGGTAAAGGCAGGACCTAAGGGCGAATGGCATTGCCAGCCAGACAACGGTACTTTCGATCTCTGGTTCAATGGCAAGAACCTCTTCCCAGACAGTGGTTCCTATATCTATGCCGGACCAGGTGAGGTACAGAAGATGCGCGACTGGTTCCGCCAAACCTGTGTACACAATACATTGACGCTCGACAACAAGAATCTCGAGACTACAGAGTCTAAGACCCTCCTTTGGCAGCCAGACGGCAACCAGCAGGTATTGGTAACTCAGAACCCAAGCTACAAGGATCTCGACCACCGTCGTACTGTATTCTTCGTTGATCAGACTTACTATGTTATTGTGGATGAGGCTCTCGGCAGCGCTACAGGTAATCTCAATCTCCATTACCTTTTGACTGACGGCAAGACTTCTACAGAGAAGAACACTATCCGTACAGACTATAAGGGTGAGAGCAATGTGATGATAGCTTGCAATAGTGCTTCTCCTATGGAACTGAAGCAGGAAGAAGGTTGGTATTCTACTGCTTATCGCAAGAAGACAGCCCGCCCGTCATTCTCATTCAATGTAGATAAGAAAGATGCCAAGCCAGTACGCTTCGTTACCATCATCTATCCTGGTAAGGACGTGAAGTCAGTTTCTGCAGCAGGTAAGGTGATCAGTTCTACCGACAAGAGCCTGAAGGTAAGTGTGAAGGTGAACGGCAAGAAGCAGCAGCTCTCTTGGAATATCCAATAACGAAATACTTTATTATATCCAGTTTACGAAATACTTTATTATATTATATGATGAGAAACAAATTAATCCTCTCAGCTCTCGTGGGCTTAGCCTGCATGAGTTGCACCACGAAAACCCAGAACGAAGACTGGGTCGCTCATTCTGAAGAAGTAGCTTGCCAGCAGTTGGAAAGCACAGCTAAGAAGTTGGATGGTCAGGGCGTGTTCCCACGTTCCATCTGGGTACCTTACAAGCTGGAGTTCCTCGAGAGCCAGTTGGGTAGAGATCGCAAGACTTTCCAGGATTCTCTCCGTGTATCGGTAGATTCGCTGATGGGTTCATTGCGCACCTGCGACATCTATGACTGGACCAGCGGATTCTTCCCAGGTTCTTTGTGGTATGCTTACGAGCTGACAGGTAATGAGGAGATGAAGAAGCAGGCTATCCAATACACCAACCTGCTTTATCCTATCCGTCTTTACGATAAAACCCACGATATCGGTTTCATGATGAACTGCAGCTATGGTAATGCGTTGCGCCTTTCTCCAAACGACAGTATTCCTGCCGTGTTGACAAGTTCTGCGGATATGCTCTGCAAGCGTTTCGACAAGCGCATCGGCTGCATCCGTTCATGGGACTTCGGTACTTGGAACTTCCCTGTGATTATTGACAACATGATGAATCTCGATCTGCTGTTCAATGCTTATCATCTTACTGGCGACAAGAAGTATTATGATGTTGCTGTAACTCATGCATTGACCACCATGAAGCATCATTTCAGAAAAGACTATACCTGCTATCATGTAGTAAGCTACAATAACGATGGTACAGTAGAGAAGCAGTGCACTTTCCAGGGTAAGGCGGATGAGTCTGGATGGGCAAGAGGTCAGGCTTGGGCAGTATATGGTTACACCCGTTGCTACAAGGAGACCAAGGACAAGCGCTTCCTCGATCAAGCAGTTCACGTAGCCGACATGATCATGAGCAGAGTGAAGACAGAGGATTGTATTCCTTACTGGGATTACGATGCTCCTGTTGCCAAGGAAACTCCAAGAGATGCGTCTGCAGCAGCAGTAACAGCAGCCGGTCTTTTCGAACTTTGCGAGATTGTGCCAGACGGAAAGAAGTATAGCGACTATGCAGAGAAAATTCTCCGCTCATTGGCAAGCGATGAGTATTTAGCTAAGCCAGGTGAGAATTGCGGTTTCATCCTGAAACATTCTACAGGTTCTTTACCTCATGGTTCAGAGATTGATACACCTCTCAACTATGCTGATTACTATTTCCTTGAGGCTCTCTTGAAGTACAAAAACATGCATAAGTAAATCAAGCATATATATTTTGGTAAAAAAATGTTTAGTAAGAGAAAAAATAGTTTAGGTTTCATTTAATTAGTTTAGGTTCGCCTTCTCGAGAGAGAATCAGCGAACCTATTTTTTATCTGTTAGAACGAAAGAACTACGGGAAATTCTGAAAACTGCCGTAGGAAGAGAGGTGAAGAAATGACCGGAGATGACCTTGGCAAAATAACCGGATGAGTCTTAGAATCTCCTATCCAAATGAATTTTCGTCTCCCAAATACTCTTCGCCAATCCCAAAAGAACCGCGTAATCAGTGCCTAAAAATAGAGCCCCCAGCTGAAATTCAACAGAAGGCTCTTAAGATATATTCAGTTATGGAATCTGAATCAGATTATAAAGGTTTATATTCTACGAATGCCTCCATCGCCTCATAGCAAGCAAGACCCAAGTTATCATACAACTGGGCTGTAGCGCGGTTTCTGTCTTCCGCACGCTGCCAGAAGAGACGGTCGTCATTGCCGAGGAAAGGAGCACTTTCCATCTGAGACTGGTGCTTCAGGATAGAATTACGCTTAGCGCGCAATTCCTCTGGACTCAATGGGACACACATCTCGATGTTCTCAATCTCCCATTCTGCCCATGCTCCACGATACATCCAGATGCGGCAATCTTTCAGCCACTCTGCGCCTGCCTCCTTCTCGAGGTCGATGGCAGCCAATACGGCGTCAGTACACTTGCGGTGGGTGCCGTGAGGGTCTGCCAAGTCGCCAGCTACATAGATCTGATGAGGCTTCACCTCCTGCAGCAACTGTCTTACTACTGCTACGTCCTTCTCGGTCATAGGGAGTTTTTCTATCTTACCACTCTCATAGAATGGAAGGTCGAGGAAGTGGACATGATCCAGTGGAATCTCATTATAGGTACAAGCAATACGTGCCTCGCCACGACGGATAAGACCCTTGATAGTAAGAATGTCTCTTGTATCGAAGTCGCCCTCCTTCTTGTTGGCAAAGAATGTCTTGATCTCCTTGTACTTGTTGGCGATGATGCTGTCCTTGGATTCTGCAAAGAGCTGGTTGAAACCATTGATGAAGTGCATGAAGCGTGTTACTTCCTCATCACCTACTGCGATGTTGCCGGATGTCTCGTAAGCCAGATGCACGTCGTGGTGCTGCTGAACCAGACGGCGGATGGTTCCGCCCATAGAGATAACGTCATCGTCTGGGTGTGGAGAGAACACTACGACACGCTTTGGATATGGTTTGGCACGCTCTGGACGATAGGTATCGTCTGCGTCAGGTTTGCCACCAGGCCAACCGGTGATGGTATGCTGCAAGTCGTTGAAAATCTTGATATTAGCATTGTATGCAGAACCATAGAGAGCCAACAGTTCGCTCAGACCATTCTCATTGTAGTCCTTGTTGGTCAACTTCAGGATTGGCTTGTTAATCTTCTGGCAAAGCCAAACCAGTGCAGAACGTACCAACTTGTCTGTCCATTCGCATGATGAAACCAACCAAGGGTGCTCAATGCGGGTAAGATGGGCAGCTGCACTCAAATCCAATACCACCTGTGCGTTTGGGTGAGTCTGCAGGAAAGTAGCAGGCAGGGTATCTGTGATGTTGCCCTCTATCACCTTCTGCATAATCTCAGACTTTTCGTCGCCCCATGCTGTCAGGAATACAGTCTTGGCTGTCAGGAGAGTGCCAACACCCATAGTGAGTGAACATGGAGGAACCTGCTCCTTGGTCTTGAAGCTGTTTTCCATCTCCTCGCGTGACATGTTGCCGATGAGGATGATACGGGTGAGCGACTGGATGCTTGAACCCGGTTCGTTGGCTGCGATATTACCCATGCGGCCGATGCCGAGGATAGTAACGTCGAGACCGCCGAAGGTCTTGATGCGCTGCTCATAGAGGCGGCAGGTGTCTTGTACAGCCTCCTGTGCGATGTTGCCATCGAGGGTGAAGATATTCTGTTCTGCAATATCCACGTGGTCGAGGAAATGCTCCTTGAGCTGGTTGATGCTGCGGATAGAACTGTCCTTGCGGAGTGGGTAATACTCATAGGCATTGAAAACTACTACATTGCGGAAACTCAGTTTCTTCTTCTCGTAGCGGCTTACCAATTCATCATATACAGGATTGACAGAGAGGCCTGTGCCCAATGCCATCACATAATACTTGCCTTCGTGCTGGGCAGCCTTAATGCCCTTCTCAATGCAGTCGGCAATATGACTACAGCCTTCGCTTACAGATGCGAAGATATCGGTATGAATTTTCTCCATGCGGGAGATTTCGGAGTATTCCACGGTCGTCTTAGGCTTGTAGAATTCCACAGGTACCTTGTTGAGTACGATTTGTGAACTAAGATTTAATCTCATAACGTAATATATTTATGTAATGTAATATATTGATAATGTTGGAATTTTCTCGGTCTGTTGGAATTTTCTCGGTCGAGGGGTCTTTTAGATATTGTTCTTCTCGATATCCTTGAAGTAGCGGTAGGTTCCCACTTTCAACTCGTCTGTAGCCATTTCATCACAGATGATGATGCCGTGCTTGTGGAGCTGGAGTGCGCTGATGGTCCAAGCCTGTGTAACAGGACCTTCGATGGCAGCGTGGAGAGCCTGTGCCTTGTTGTGGCCATTGCAGAGAATCATCACCTCTCTTGCGTCCATCACGGTGCCTACACCTACGGTAAGAGCCAAAGCAGGAACTGCCTCAGGATCGTTGCCGAAGAAGCGTGAGTTGGCGATGCGGGTGTCGGTGGTGAGAGTCTTCACACGGGTGCGTGAGGTGAGGGCAGAGTAAGGCTCATTGAAGGCGATGTGACCGTCAGGACCAATGCCGCCAATGAAGAGGTCGATACCGCCTGCAGCCTTGATCTTCTGCTCGTAGCGCTCGCACTCAGCTTCGAGGTCTTCTGCATTACCATTGAGAATGTTGATGTTCTCCTTAGGGCAATCAATGTGATCGAACAGATTCTTTGCCATGAATGAGTGGTAGCTCTCTGGATGAGACTCTGGTAAACCTACGTATTCATCCATGTTGAAAGTAATGACGTGCTTGAATGATACCTTGCCTTCCTTGACAGCCTCTACGAGCGCTGCATACATACCCATTGGGGATGAACCAGTTGGCAAACCAAGTACGAATGGACGCTCTGCTGTTGGAGCGAACTTGTTGATTGTCTCTACTACGTGATTGGCTGCCCAACGTGACAGCTCATCATAATTTTTTTCAATAATTACGCGCATAGTCGTTAGTATTAATGATTTGTTTCTTAACTATAAATAATGTATTTATTTAACTGATTTATTTTTGTTGAATCAATTCTAATTTTGTCGCAGCAATGAAACCGATAGTCTTTCTGTCAGACCTTTTCAGCCTTTCTGATAGTTCCCTTTCAGTTTTCCTGTAAGACTCTGTCAACTGTTCCGGCAGTTCTGCGGACTGCATCCGATGTGGGTCTTCACGAATTTGCAGAACGAGGCATAGTCGTCGAACCCGAACCTTTCGGCTACTTCCTTGATGGGAATATCGGTGTATTTCAACTCTGCCCTGATCTTATCTACTGCATGTTCCAGGATGATGCCGATGGCAGGCTTTCCTGTGTACTGCTTGACAATCTTCGAGAGATATTTCGGACTCACGCATTGCTTGTCAGCATAATAGGCCACGGTGCGATGGCAACCGTTGTCAACAGCCAGGGCATTGGAGAACTCCAGAAAAATCCTGTCGGCACTGTGCCTGTGCTGCGTGGTAATCACGTTGTCGTAGGCAGGCACATGAATGTCGTTGATTACATAGAAGAAGATACTCGCCATCAGACTTTCCTTCAGCTCGTTGCAGTAGTGGTCGTGCCGATTGCTGCGAAAACGCAGAATGTTGACGAACGTGCTGATGAAATTGTGGATGATCTTCTGGTTGTAAGATATCAACGGTTTCTGGTTGAGAGCATTGAACATAATCCATGCATCTCGGTTGCTCGTCAGCAGACGGCGTACTGCCGAGAGGGAATAGCCTACCATTGTGATGAGGCACCTCTCGCTCTTGCGGATGCTATGAACGATGACGTTGGGAGGAACAAGCAGCAGGTCGCCGGCAAAGAGTTCTATCTTGCGGTCGTCGAAATTCAGGCACAGATTGCCGTCCAGACAGAAGAGCATCATTAGGAAATTGACCTTGATGCTTTCTTCTTCGTCGGGAAATAGCAGCAGGGGAGATGCTACTACATAATCTGGGTCGGAAAAAACCGAATTGCCGTCTTCTTCTGCAAAGTCTTGCAGCTGATAACTTGTTAGTCTGTTGTTCATCATTCTTTTATTGTCGGTGCAAAGTTAATAAAAAAAGAGGGAATTCCATTACATATTTTTCCCCATTATTCTACCTTATACCGCAATATTGAGTAAAAAGGCGTTTTTAAAATCTTTTTTAGGAGAAAAAAAGAAGAAAATGGGGAAAAATATGTAACTCTAAAATGCTTATTTTCTTATTCAAATTTGTCACCTTATTATATATAGTGTATCATTACCTTATTATATATAGTTTCATCGTCTCATTTTATTCAGATAAGGTTGTCTAATATATATAAAGATGTGATTTTATTTGATATAAGTTTGAAATTTGCATAAAATGTGAGCAAAATGTTAGTGTTTTGCCAAAAAATTACTAACTTTGCACCCGCAAACTTATAAATACGATAAAAGAATGGCTAATTTGAGATTTGAGGTTGTAGCCGAGGCCTTTAAGAAAAGACCTGTAGAGGTGGAAGCTCCCAAGGTTCGCCCTTCGGAATACTTCGCCAAGTATGTATTCAACCGCCAGAAGATGTACAAGTATCTCCCGTCTGATGTTTACGAGAAACTCATCGATGTGATTGATAATGGTAATCGTCTGGATCGTTCCATCGCTGATGCTGTGGCTGCGGGCATGAAGCTTTGGGCAGAAGAAAACGGGGTAACTCATTATACGCACTGGTTTCAGCCTCTTACCGAGGGTACTGCAGAGAAGCATGATGCTTTTGTGGAGCACGACGGCAAGGGTGGTATGATAGAGGAATTTTCAGGCAAGTTGCTTGTTCAGCAGGAGCCTGATGCCAGTTCGTTCCCTAATGGCGGAATTCGCAACACTTTCGAGGCCAGAGGTTATTCTGCCTGGGACCCAACTTCGCCAGTCTTTATCATCGACGATACGCTCTGTATCCCTACCATTTTTATTTCTTATACAGGTGAGGCCCTCGATTATAAGGCTCCACTGCTCCGTTCGCTCCATACACTGAGTGAGGCAGCTACCGAAGTGTGTCATTACTTCTATCCTCAGGTGAAGAAGGTGCAGACCAACTTGGGATGGGAACAGGAATATTTCCTTGTGGATGAAAGTCTCTATTCGGCACGCCCTGACCTGATGCTTACCGGACGTACGCTGATGGGGCACGATTCTGCCAAGAATCAGCAGATGGACGACCACTATTTCGGAACTATTCCTGAGCGCGTGCAGGCATTCATGAAAGATTTGGAAATCCAGGCGCTCGAACTCGGTATTCCTTGTAAGACCCGCCATAATGAGGTGGCTCCTAACCAGTTTGAGCTGGCGCCTATCTATGAGGAGTGCAATCTTGCTGTTGACCATAATATGCTCCTGATGAGTTTGATGAAGCGTGTGGCACATAAGCACAGTTTCCGTGTTCTCTTGCACGAGAAGCCATTCGCTGGCGTCAATGGTTCGGGTAAGCACAACAACTGGAGCCTCTGCACTGATACTGGTGTTCTGCTTCATGCGGCAGGCAAAACTCCTGAGGATAACCTCCGATTTGTAGTGTTCATCGTGGAAACCCTGATGGGTGTGTATAAGCACAACGGTCTGCTGAAGGCTTCTATTATGAGTGCAACCAATGCCCATCGACTGGGTGCCAACGAAGCTCCACCTGCCATCATCTCCTCTTTCTTGGGCAAGCAGCTCACTGATCTCTTAGACCATATAGAAAAGGCAGATAAGGAGGAACTCTTTGCATTGGCAGGCAAGAAGGGAATGGAACTGGATATTCCTGAGATTCCAGAGCTGATGATTGATAACACCGACCGCAACCGTACTTCACCTTTTGCTTTTACCGGCAATCGCTTTGAGTTCCGTGCTGTGGGTAGTGAGGCCAACTGTGCATCATCTCTTATCGTGCTGAATGCAGCTGTGGCTGAGGCTCTCGAAGAATTCAAGACCCGTGTGGATGCACTTATTGCCAAGGGTGAGGATCAGACTTCTGCTATTATAGATATTGTACGCGAGGATATCAAGACTTGCAAGCCTATCCGCTTCGATGGCAACGGCTATTCTGATGAGTGGAAGGAAGAGGCTCAGAAGCGTGGACTCGACTGCGAGGCTTCCTGCCCAGTGGTCTTCGACCGTTATCTGGATAAGGAAAGCATCGAGATGTTTGCCAAGACCAACGTGATGAGCGAGAGCGAGTTGAAGGCGCGCAACGAGGTGAAGTGGGAGACCTATACCAAGAAGATTCAGATAGAGGCTCGTGTGATGGGCGACCTGAGCATGAACCACATCATCCCTGTGGCTACCCACTATCAGAGCCGTCTGGCAAAGAATGTAGAGGGCATGATTCATATCTTTGGTGGTGAGGAAGGCAAGAAGCTGACAGCCCGCAACGTGAAGATTATCCGTGAGATAGCCGAGCGCACCGAGGCGATAGAGCGTGGTGTGGAGGCGCTGGTTGATGCCCGCAAGGTAGCTAACAAGATAGAGAGCGAGCGCGAGAAGGCTGTAGCATATCACGACACGGTAGCTCCAAAGATGGAGGAGATCCGTTATCAGATAGACAAGCTTGAACTCCTCGTAGCCGATGAACTTTGGACTTTGCCAAAGTATCGTGAGCTGCTGTTCATCAGATAATATTTCCTGGATAAGGAATTGAGATAATAAAAAAAAAGAGTGCATTGTTTGTTACAGTGCACTCTTTTTTTGTTCCGTGAATATGGTAAAGTAGGTTAAAAGTAATATAAAGAACGTGAGGAAGTTTGTTTCGTTACTTGTTTTTTAGTACTTTTGCCCCATAATTATGGACTCAAGTGTGGAAAATGTGGAGAATTACACAAAAAAGGTATCAAAAATGTGTAAAATTCCACATTTTCCCCACTTCAATAAAAATAAAGGGATATGTTTAACAGAACGATTATTCACGAATTGGAGCAATGGAAAGAGCGCAGAGACCGCAAGCCATTGATGATACTGGGAGCTCGCCAAGTAGGCAAGACATCGGTGCTGAAGAAATTTGGAGAAGACAGCTTTGAACATTGTGCTTATTTCAGTCTTGATGAAGAAGAGGGTGTTTGTGACATCTTTCGCAAGACCAAGAACCCGCAGCAAATCATCGAGCAGCTGTCGTATCTTACATCCGAGCCAATCTTACCTCATAAGACTTTGCTTATCCTTGATGAGATACAGGATTGTCCGGAAGCCATTAGTGCCATGAAATATTTCTGCGAAAAGACCCCCGAGTATGCTGTGGCTTGTGCCGGTTCGCTCTTGGGGTTGGCTTTTGGGCATCAGGGATTTTCGTTTCCAGTGGGAAAGGTGGATCACATGAACATGTATCCCGTTACTTTTTCTGAATTTTTGGAACAGCGTGATGCTGGACTTTATCTATATTATATGTCGATAGATAGTCTGGAACCGCTTCCTGATGTGTTTTTCGACCGTCTCTCGCAAGCTTTTACCGCCTATCGCATTTCTGGTGGAATGCCGGCAGTGGCTATGAAGATGATAGAGAAAGATTTGGAAGGTGTAGAAACTACGCTTCGTAATATACTGCAGGATTACTCCTTGGACTTTGTGAAGCATGCCACGCCTTTGCTTGCCAATAGAATTTCGCATGTTTGGCGGTCATTACCGTCACAGTTGGCTAAGGAGAACAGAAAATTTGTTTATCAGCTGGTCCGTCCTGGTGCGAGAGCCCGTGAATATGAGGATGCTCTTACCTGGCTTCAGAATGCAGGATTGATATACAAGGTAAGTTTGTGTTCTACTCCGCAGGTACCATTGAAATCTTATGAAGATTTAAGCATCTTCAAGATTTACAGTCTTGATGTGGGCTTGTTGCGAGTTCTTGCAGAGTTGAGTCCTGAGGCATACTTGAGTGATAATCCAATCTTTAAGGAATACAAGGGTGCTTTGGCTGAGAACTATATTCTTCAGAGTCTGGTGGCTAATGGCATCAAATGTTCTCATTATTGGGCATCAGGAAATACGGCGGAAGTAGAATTCATCGTTCAGCGTGGCTTGGATGTGATTCCTATGGAGGTGAAATCGGGAACAAGTGTTACCGGGCGCAGTTTGATAGAGTATAACAAGAAGTATTCTCCCCGTCTGCGCATCAGATATTCCATGCTTAATCTCAAGCAGGATGATACTTTTGTCAATATCCCTCTTTTCCTGGCGGATAGAACTGAGCAGCTGATAGGATATGTGCAGTAGCCTTACTATGTGGCGTGAAAAGATGTTTTTTTTGCTTATCCTGAGCAGAAAAGCGTAAACTAAGTTAAACATTCATAAAAGTTTGGGGTTGAAACTCGTAACTTACACATAATCAAATAAAAATGTGTAATTTTGCAGTCCGATTATT
>OWIS01000011.1_pt1 | contig 86616 bp, 55 predicted proteins | sample 1732611 | NCBI WGS metagenome assembly OWIS01 (sample SAMN05065734, study PRJEB22554) | human gut metagenome | biome: ENVO:2100002; feature: ENVO:00000062; material: ENVO:00002003 | host: Homo sapiens | place: USA
GGCGCTTGGCTTCGTTGGTCGTGCCGAAGACGTCCACCCAGGGGGTGAAGCCTTCAGTGCGCTGCGCGGAGGTGCGGCGGCTGAGGGCAGCCGTGACCTGATCATTGATGTCGAGCGCCGTCGTGAACGCACCGCCCAGAGCAGCCATGTTCGTGGCAGCGTGCTCAGCGCTCACGAGCTGAGCATCAAAAGCATCCTGAGCGGCATTAATGAAGTCCCAGTAAGCTTCCGTTTTGCCATCGGCAATGAAAGCCGTCGCATTATCGTATGCGAACTGAGCAAACTGAGCTTCAGTTGTGTCAGCCTTGATGACGCCGGCAGCAAGTGCCTGCTTATAAATGGACTTCAAGTATGACTTTTCAAGATCATCAAGGCCAAAAATCAGCTTATCGGCGATGATGTTTTTGCCAAACTCGACGTTGTACAGAGACGATTCAAATGAACCGAAGCTGTTCAGCCCAAGCTCAGCAACCTCTTCGACCTCGGTTTCATCAACCTGCAGATAAACTTTGCCGCTGGACTGCGCGGTCGGCAGATCGGCGGTATAGAAGCGCGTGCCGAAGTCGACGCGGCCGTTATTAGCAAGTCCTACGCCGGTATTGACGTAGTAAAGATCGTTCACCTTGTCATAAACGAGTGAGGACTTATTCACCTGCGCGAGGTTGGCGAGGACGAGCTTCTGAGGAGCCGCAAGACTGCCATTGATGACAGCTGCCGTTTCAGAGGCTTCGTAGCCGGACTGCCCCAGCGCGGCGAGGTCGATGGCGACAGTATTTTCGCCTCCAGCCTGAACTCCGTTCCAGGTGCCGGTGGCTTGACTGCCAAACGTTACCGTATCTTTGAAGTTAACAGCCTGCGAGACCCACAGCGTGTTATCAAGATGATGCGCTGACTGGTAGGCCTGTGCTGCGGCTTCATTGGCAGAACCGATAACTAGGAGGCCGCCCTTGTCTTCACCGTTAGAGACGCGAACCTTATCGATCACGACGTTGCCGGTCGTAACCTGCTGACCAACTTCCTTCTGCTGAGCGTCGGGAGCTGTACCTTCAAGAACGAGGACGCCGCCTTGGATGTGAGCCTTCGCATTTGCATTATCCGCAACGATAATGTTCTTGCCCGACATGCGCCCAATAATCGAGAGGTCATCCGTTGTTGTGCCGGCAAGCGTCAGATCTTCAGCAAATGTGAAGTCGCCGTTGACAGTCACCGCTTTATTGGCCGTAATCTTCCCGTCAACAACACCCGTGTCGTTCATCTCGTCTTCGCCGAACGTTGTGGCGACATTGAGCGTGACAGGCATGACCTCCGTAACATCTTTGCCGTTGGCATCCTTCGTGGTAACAGCCGGAAGATAGAAGACCTTGCCGTCAGCATCGCCGCGGAGCGTGAGCGTACCCGGCGTGGTACCGTCGGCATTGATCGTTAAGCTTTCGAACTTGGTATCAGGATTCGTATTTGTCTTGAGGGCGATTGAACCCGCTGTGAGATCACTGGTGCCAACGGAAGCAGTCGCGGCCGCCGTATCCGTATAGATTGCAACCGCAGACTTGCCAACATAACCAATACTAACGGCATCAGCGAATTTCGCAACCGTGTCGTTGCCGCTCGCATCTTTAGCACCAACGAGGAGGCCATTGACGAATTCGAAATGGCTTGTCGTGTGGCTGTCAAGAAGTTTGTCGTACTGAGCCTTCGTGTAGTTGAAGGCGGCGTCATTGAGACGGTATGTCTGGTTCGTGTCTTTGGCTGTAGTGAGATTGTCCTTGAGCGCACCGATCGCTTCAATGCCGGTCTTATTCTCAACCGCTTTGAAGAGCTGATCAGACGTGGTCACGTAATACCCGTTACCGAGTTCGACCTTGCCAGCATCATTGGCCGTTGGAGCACTCTTTCCGGCAATTGTCAGGGTTGAAAATTCAACCTCGCCAGCCAGAGTGAGCGAACCGTTGTTAGCTACAGCGATCGAGTCGGCACCCAGATAGCTATCAGAAACAGTACTCGTACTCGTAACCGTCATCGTGCCGGCAACATTAACCGTGCCAACGTCAGAGTCGGAATTGGATAGCGTCAGCGACCCATTCTTGCCGACAGTGATGGCGTCAGCCGTGATGTTCGTGCTGGTGAAAGTGGCTGCAGCCGTCGTATTGGCCGCGGCAGCACCCGTGACGTCAAGCGTCGTAACCGCGAACTGAGACTGGTTAACAGCCAAAGTACCAAAAGCGCCGACAGTAACCGTTCCAGCCGAGGTCTTCGCGTCAGTAAGTGTTAAAGTGCTGCTCGCGTCGGCAGTGTTGCCCTTCACGGTGATGGCATCCGCAACCTTCAGCGTGGCACCAGAGGCTGTGAACGACGTAGCGGCAGCTTTCACGCCCGTAGCCAGACTGGAATTGTCGATCACGAGATTCGTGAGCGTGGCTTTACCGGTCAGGTCATTAGCCCCCTGAGCCGTAGTTTTACCGTTTAGGACATTCAGGGTCGTGGCTTCAGTAGTGCCGCCGAGAGCAACGGTGCTGCCGCTCTCGAGATTGATTGTAGTGGCCTTCACCAAACCCGTTCCGCTCGACGTGAGCGATCCCGTACCCTTGACGTCGAGGGTTTCGGCCGAAAGAACGCCCTTATCGGCAACAGTCACAGACCCAATGAACTTCGTGTCCTGCTTATAGTCAGTTTTATCTTCATTAGAGACGAGAACATTCTTGCCGGCGACTTCTGCGTTGCTGATAGTGGAAGCACCTTCATAGATCGTCGTGCCTTCCTGAGCAGCAATATCGCTGTTGATTTGAATCGTTTGGGCCTTGAATGTCAGCTGACCAGCATTGTTGAGCGCAATGTTGTCAAGCTTAAGGGTGGTACCCGACAGATTTGCTCCGTTGTCAAAACCAATTTCAGCTTTGACATCTTTGGCCACATTCAAAGCTACAGCGTGTGCGGGTTCAGTGATGATGTCGCCGGTCTTTTCTTCAACAGCACCAAACGTGAATGTTGCCTGACGCCCCAGCAGCTGAACAGTCTTCTCAGAAGATGCTTCGGCCTTGAAGTTCACGACGAGATCGCCATCGGCACCCAGTTTGTATTCATTAGTGACCGTGGGGTCGCCGAGCTTCAGGACCCCATCTTTTGTCTTCGTTGCGGCCAGACTGATGGTGCCTGTATCCTTGACATTAAGAGCACCCTGAATCGTTTTAGTATGGCCTTCTACAACCAGCTCGCCTTGGTTGAGGGTGAGCATGCCCTTATAACCGAAGATGTCAGTGCCATTCTTCCAAGTCGTGCGATTGGTCGTTCCTTCAGTGACCTTAGGGTCAATGATTGTTTTGGCCTCGTCAGCAACTTTCATGCCGGCAGCATCGCCGCCGGTAATGGTCAGCGTTGTGCCGTTGAGGGTGAGATTCTCGACTGTATTCTCAACAGCCATCGCTGTGCCGGCGACGAGAGACGCTACAGCAGCGGCGATAACCGTCTTCACGGCCTTGCCCTGATAGGAGGAGGCCTTTTCGCTTGTGACTACGACGCCGCGTGTGAGCGACTTAGCCACCTTAAATGTACGATTCATTATTTAATTACTCCAAGAGTGTTCTTACATCTCGATTACCCGCCCTTTGCGGGCAGCGAGGCAGTGCAAACAGCACTCAGAGCAGTCTATGAAGCGTCATGAAAACGTATGGGGGGGGGGGTAACCCTATGGTTCGCAGTCATTTACATGGATAATTTCCGATGTAACTAACGACTAAACATTCGTGGTAGAAACCCTAGTGTTCCTCCTTGTTGTAAATTAACGACGCAGATAAACGCCGCCCGAAAACACACCCAAGGCATGCATGTCCGATTCTCGTCAGTGCCCAAACGTTTCGGGCAAGACGAAAACACAGGGACGGTTTCGTTCCTCCCTTCCCTATGCGCTGCGCTGATCAGCTTCAGGGTTTACTCGTCGAGTTACTGCGCAGCAAAATGCCGCATCACCCGCGGCGCAAAATTGAAATTCTCGGTGAGGTGATGCATGCTGCGGGTCAGTCAGATTAGGCTGTGTATTCGTCAGGATCTGCCTGGCTGCAGCCGCGGCTTCAGCGACCGGCGAGACGTTGTAGTTCATGCATTTTTGTCGGATCTTTGCCTTCCTGCACGGCGAAGCGCCATGCTTTGCGGATACGGTGCAGCTATGCGGCTGCGGTAAAGTCGCTCAGCCAGATACGCACGTCCATCCCGTTGAGTTTGCCGAGCTGCACCAGAAAATACACATCCATCATGGCTTCAGCTTCGCGTCGGCCACTCGGCAAAATGATGATTCGAGCGGCATTGAAATTTAGGGCTGCCGATGATTCCCAGATTTGTTTAAAGTGCCGGTCCAGTTTCGAATGCGCTTGGGGCTAGCCAGAGCCGTTTCGCCGCATGAAGCTGGCAATGACTTCCGCTTTGTTTAATCGGAGGATGGGCCTGCTCGAAGACTCGTTCGTAAAACGCGGGAACGCACAGACCGGAATGGTCCCGCCCGCAGACCTCATAGGCCCAGTTGAACGGACGTGACAGTGTGTTCGTTTCAGCGACTCCTTGGGCGGTGAGCGTCTCCGCAGTCTCCTTACTTCGGCCGCGTTCGTCTTTGAAGCATTCGAACGTTTGCTTCAGAAGCACTGCTTACCATCTTTTCAAATTCAGTTCGAAGCGCGCCTCTCCTTTAATCCTTCCATAATTTGTTTTCCTGAAAGGAAACACATCCCTAAAAAAGGAACCCCCGCAGCCTCTTTGAGGAGGTGCGGGGATCGTCATCGGGCGCTAAAAGGTCAAACACGCTTCATAAACGCCTAGATGCTGCAGCTAGAGCGAACTTCGAGAGGTCAGAACGTATAGTTGAGACCAACTCTGGCACCTACTGCGGTAGTGCCGTACGAGCCGGCACCCGCCTGAATGTCGGCGGAGAGCTGCAGATTATCTCTCACTGCACGCAGGCCAAAGTCGCCCTGAACCGGGTTCGTATCAATCACGTCGGTTTCATGCGAATAAATCGAGATAGATTTGTCGCCGAAGGTTGGTACATAAGACACTCTGGCGCGGGGCGAAATCGTCCAGCCGCCAATCGTTCCTTCGAATCCCGAGAAGGTGACCGAAAGCGGAATCTGTGTGAAGGTTTGATCTTGGTCAGAGACACGAACTTCACCGATTGACATTGAATCGGTTTCCAGCCGCGAGACACGCACGCCAATGCTCGGAATAACCTCAAGTGCGCCTAAAGCGAAGGTATGCTGACCGCGCAGACCGACCGAATAAATCTTCGCATCCACTTTCTGATTCAGTGCAGTCTGCGAAGCCGTGATGTCATTTTCCGAAGCCGTATAAGCCAGTTCACCAACAAGTTTGCAGGCGCCGCCATTAAAGGATTTCGTTCCGTAAAGTGCTACGCCCCAGGTGTCAATCTCATTGTGGATCCCTGCAACCGGACTCCTGAGTGTGCCCGTGCCGTACTGCACTGCAACGCCTGCGCTCCAGGTGTCGGCAACAGCAAAATCAGCACCGAACACGGCATAGCCCATGTCAGCCTTAAATTCACCGCCGCTCTTTAGATCATCAGACTTGTACTGCTCACCCGAAACATCAACCCAGAGGTTAAGCGGATTCGTCAGCACAGTATCCGTTTCAGTATGGTTTGCGACAGCCTCGGCGATCTTAAAGTCTGCACGCCGCGTCATTGCCTGAATACCCAGTGAAGAAACCGCCTCGAGGCCGGAAGAAGCATCAAGCGTATTGACGAGCTGTCTGCCGCTCTCATCCACACGAGCCGTGATGAAGGGATTGTCCGTGAGAACTTCGCCCTTAAAGTCGACTGTCCCGTTTTCGGTCGTAAGCTGTACGGTCCCTTCGGCAGCATTGGCAACACCGAGGAAGGCTTTTTCAGCAACAACGAGATTGCCCTCGACTACCGAAGAATCGGCAAACTTCTGCTGATCGATAATCAGCATGCCCTGCGCAGCGACTGTCACCTGATTTGCGACCCTGACAGGTGCATCCGCCTTATTGGTAAGGCTGCCGTCGATCAGGATGGAACCGCTGTTGAGCCGGATCGTTTCTGCGGCATAAAGAGCGGCCGTTACGTCGTCCTTCCAAGCAATGTTCTGAGCAGCAGCAATTCGGTTGAATGCCGCATCAGCGTCGGACGAATTCGCGCCAATGACCGTCATCGAATTACGGGCAGAAACCTCGTATCCGGCAAATCCTGCATTAGGGATCGACATGACCACATGAGAAGCTGCGCTCACGGGATTCACGCCATCCTTCCATTCAGGGTCGACAAAAATCATGCCGGTGAAACCTGAAAGATCCTTCAGTACCACCGTCCCGGCGAGTGCGTCAGAGCCTACCGCAATTGTGCCCGCGCCCTGCGCCTTTTCCACGGTAAATACCTTGGAGCCGTGAACGAGAAGCGTACCCGACTCTTTCACATCTACTGTTCCCGAGAGAATACCGCCCTGAGATACTGCACCGCCCAACTCAACCGTCGAATTTGCGTTCACCACGACCTGCAGTGGTTCATCGCCAGAGTGCTTAACTACTGGTGCATCCGCTGAGCTGCCGGTTAGGTTGAGGGTTTTCCCGCCGTCTACAGTTACAGTATTGCCGGTCCCGAGATCGACCGCGGCGACCGAGAGACTTTCTGCGCGATAAGCAACTCCGGTTGGTTCCTCACCGCCGATCTGCAAATTCTTGTTCTGCGACTGAACAGTAACCGAATTAAGTGTGACGTTCGGGCCGACGTTCGTGAGGTCGTCAAGCGTAACAGTGTCTTTCGACTCTATCCCCTCCTGATCTTTGGCGATCAGCGAGCCGAGCATGACCACATGCCCATTCGTAATGAGCTTCGATGCACTTTCGGCATAGGCAAGGTTGTATAGATCGTCGGTGAGCGCGAGTGCACCGTTCTTTTCGAATGTGACGCCCTGCAGCTTCAGAGTACCCGCATCCGTGGCTGTCGCTTCAGTATCGAGCGCTTTGGTAAATACTTGATCTGTAGAAGTTTCGAGCGTGCCGCCAGCTTTGACAAGAATCGAGCCGCCAATTTTGCTGCCGCTAACGTCCTGATTGCCGCTTTTATCAGCCGAATCGATCGTAAAACTCTTCAGTGCGAGCGTAGCGCCGTTCTCAACATTGACGGCATTTTTCAGCGCCCAGGCCGAATTGACCGTCATCTTGCCGTTCTGAACTTCGACCGTACCGTAATATTTATTGAAAGAGCTGTTGACAACCAGTTCGCCTTCGCCCGTTTTCGCAACCTTAGCGTGCTTGCCGCTGTTGGTGCTTGTATTAGTGTTAGGAATGGATGACGCGATGCTGTCGGTATCGTCTGTCGTTACCTGACTGCCGATCGTGAGGGTTGCGCCGGCATCCACATTAAATGTAGCTTCGGATCCGCGGTCGAGAAAAAGGAACCCACCCGCCTGCGCGAAAGGCACATGGTAGCCATATGTATCAAATTGCGTGCCGCTGCTGTCCGAAGATACAGTATTTCCGGAATACGTCATGTCCTTCGTGATGTGAAATTCCACATCGGACGCACGCACCACTTCCGTTGCATTGCCGGTCGAATAATCAACGAGCAAAGCGCCGCCGTACGCTACGCCGCCGGTACTCGTATCTGTCTTGTGCGCAACTGCCGTGTTGTCCTTGAATAAGACGTCTTCAAATACCGTACCGGGATTGCCTTTCAGCATGATGGCACCACCGATGGCACCGCCTTGAATCGGTTTATTCTCTTTTGGCTGATATCCGGTTGATACAGCGGTATTAGAGGAATATTCGCCCCCTACTTGCTTGAAAGGCGTTCCGTAGTTATAAACAGCGCCGCCCGCAACATCGTCTCCTTCGACCTTGTTGCCGCTGAAAGTGCTGTTGACAAACGATAGTTCACCCGTCGCATCGCCCATAAACACTGCACCGCCGCTGGTACCGGTTTGATTGCTGATATTGACGTAGCCTTTAATGACTGTCCCGGAAAGTGTGCCCTTGTTCACATTCTGAACAACAATACGTCCGTCGATGACGGCACCTTCTGCAACATCAATGGTGGTATTAGTAGCCGCCTGCACCAGAATCATGCCCGTGGTCGCTGACTTTTCTCCGAGCAGGATCTGATTTTGATCGGGGGTTTGGGATACAGATCCGTTCACAATGATAGCGGTGCCGCCTTTTGCATTAATCACGCCGTTATTTTGAACGGTGCCGCTGCTGTAAAGGAGGCCTATGCCGTATCCTTTCTCTACAGTAATGGTTCCATTGTTGATAAGCGTATTCCGCCCGCCATCAGGAACAGTCTGACCTGTCTGCATGCCATAGCTGCTGTCAGTAACAACGATAGATTCCGTGTTGGTCGCTGTTAGGCCGTTGTCCGCTGTCAAACCTTGAGCCGAAGCAGTTCCGGCCACCATACACAAAAGAGCTGATGCAACGGCTGTTGTTATTTTGGATTGAGAATACATGAGCGATACTCCTGTTGTTACTTCATGTTTTCTCAGAGATTACACATACATTTCTTTGTATACTTATAATTCTGTTGCCCCCCCCCCCGATCAACCATAAACGCCTCTCGCACAGAGGTATACATATTGGAAGTGGAATCCCTTACTCTATTGCAAAGAAGCAACACATCATTGATGGTCGAATCGCTTCATTAAGCCGCGAATCAGTCTACACATACAAACATCAGCCAGTCCTGCTGCCGAACGCGGACAGCAAGGGGACAGTTATTCAAAAGAAAGAAATGGCCCCAGCAATGGGCTTCAGCGGCAGAGTTTTAGCTTCGCACGGTCTGAGTTTCCGGTACACCCTTGGCATCAACCTGCGCGGTCATCTGAGTACGCAGGGAGAGCTTCCACTCTGCAACTTTCCAGCCGTTTTTGCGGGCAGCGGATTCGAGCACTGCGTCCGGATTGACGCAAACGGTATAGCCCGCGCGTTCAGCGAGCGGCAGGTCATTTCTGCTGTCGGTAAAGAAAAGCACATCTTCAAAACCGATGCCGGCTTCGGCGAGCCGTTGAGAAAGTCTCTCAACCTTCCCTTCCTGAAAAGTCGGAATGCCGACAATTTCGCCGGTACAGAATCCGTCTTTAAACGCGAGCTCAATCCCCATCGCATCGGTAAGTCCAAAGAGCTTGGCAATCGGCTTCACAATGAAAGCTGCAGAGGCCGAGAGCACACAGGCTGGAATATTGGCCTGCAGTGCGTTCTTCACCCATTTCCTGCCGTCTGGGAAGATAAGCGGCGCAATTTTCTTTTTGGCAAACTCCTGAGCCAATGCATGGAGTTTTTCCTCCGGAATGCTGCGGAACGCTCCGGCATGTTTTCTGCAGAAATCGCGGATGTCCAGTACGCCTTTGGCGTAGCTTTTCACCATATCGCGGTCGTACTGACGCCAGATGGGGTCAGTGACGATCTTTTTTTCATAAAGAAATTCCGTCCATAGGATCGTTGCGTCGCACGCGATCAGCGTGTGGTCCAGATCAAAGACCACGAGCTTCGGGGGCCGGGACGTACCCGGAAGCATCAGCGGAAAAGCGGCCATGGCAGTTAATTCAGTTAAAAAGACTTCTAAAGCGGACGGATGAGGGATGGATAGCGAGAGTCATTGTGCAGAATTCATGCCCAATCAGCAAAGCCGATTTTGCCAATCGCTCCCAGTGAAGTTGATGCAGGTCTATCAGAAGGCAGAATTCATCCTTTTGAAACACGCTTCATGCTGGTAATGGACAATGAAAACGGGACGCAGCAGCCGGAAAGCCATTGCGTCCCATTTTTTCTGAGGTCGACTGACGCTTTTTAAGCATCAGAGCGATCGAGCTTAATTGAGCGAAGTGCAGTCAGCAGCAACGCCGGAAATTACTGATCACCCCAGACTTCGTCGGCGATTTCGCGCACCAGGCGAACTTTCGCCCACTGCTCTTCTTCGGTCATGATATTGCCTTCTTCCGTGGAGGAGAAGCCGCACTGGGGCGAGAGGCAAAGCTGATTGAGCGGCACATATTTCGTCGCTTCTTCAATGCGGGCTTTGACGGCGTCCTTGTCTTCGAGTTCAGGGAACTTGCTGGTGATGAGACCAAGGACAACGGTCTGGTTCTTGATGAAGCGCAACGGCTCGAACGAACCCGAACGGTCGCTGTCGTACTCAAGGAAGAACCCGTCCACATTGCAGTGCGAGAAGAGAATATCGGCCACGGGTTCGTAGCCGCCTGACGAGAACCAGGTCGAGCGGAAGTTGCCGCGGCAGATATGCATCGTGACAGTCATGTCAGCGGGCTTATTGGCCAGAATCTTGTTGATCACTTCAACGTAGCGCTTGGCAACCCAATCGACGTCAATACCGCGTGCGGCGTAGGCGCCGCGCTTTTCGACCGAGCAGAATTCACCCCAGCTCGTGTCGTCAAACTGCAGATAGCGGCAGCCGCGTTCATAAAGCGCGAGCATAGCGTCCGTCCACGTCTGTGCAAGATCGTCAAAAAGCGCATCGGGGTGCTCGGCATAAAACGGGATGGGCTTATAGGTCTCACAGCGCACCGCACAGATGAGGTGGAGCATCGAGGGCGACGGGATCGTGTACTTGATGGGGGTGTCGCCAGCAATTGCCTTCAGGCGGTCATAGGCTTCCAGGAACGGATGATTCTTGGGGAAACGGATGCGGTCTTCGATCACCACCGTTTCGGCCTTGGGCTGGAAGCCTTCAAAATGCACCGACCAGTGATCGGCCTTCACATGATGCAGACCGGAAAGACCAGCGAGAAAGTCCAGATGCCAGAAGGAGCGGCGGAATTCGCCGTCGGTCACGGCCTTGAGGCCGTTCTTCACTTCCTTTTCAACGAGATCCTTGATGAGGCGGTCTTCAAGCGCGGTGAGAGAGGCACGATCGAGCTTCCCGGCCTGAAAAGCGTGACGCGCGTCGAGCAGTTCCTTGGGGCGCAGAAAGCTGCCGACAACATCAGCACGATACGGGGGATTGACTTGGGACATTTTTCTTCTCCGGCATTGGGACAGATCCGCACTCGGCAAAGCACCCTGCTTCGCGGCATGGGGCGGACATCCTGTAGTAATTTGGTGAATGAATTATGGCCTGCCTCAATTCATTTCGGTCAGCCCAAACGCATCACTCGGACGTAATACCGCAAGCTTGGGCACAATTGCTGCGGCACGTATTCACCGAGGAAGGCGATGCCACCGCGCAGCCATATGCCTCATGGCCAAGCCAAAGAAGACTGGGATGACCCAAAAGCACCACTCGGCAACGACTGTCGGGAGCAGTGCTGCAACAGAGCTAAGAATGATGAGTCCGCCCGGCACAAACCCAAGACCCGCAAAGAGACTCGGCCGCCCGCCCGTCATGCGGTGGTGCGCAATTCTGCGCTCCAGCATGCCGTCAGCAAAGAGCGCAATCAAAAAGACCCCCGAATGGAGGAAATAGACCATTATTCGGGCCGTCCGGCGTATGGCGAGCAGCCCCATGAGCCGAAGATTTTCGATATAGGGCGACGCTGCCGCTCTCGATAAGCTCGTCTGAATCGGATCCGCCTCTCGTCTTGAATCATTGCCTGACCACCCTGGGAGCCGCGTATGGGCTCCTCTGCCGAGCGACGTCGGAAATAAGCCTTGAGTTCCGGATGCCCATACGGCGCGCAGCGCATCCTCAGTCCATTGAGCCGCGAGAGACGCCCTCCCGTCCAAAACCTGCGCGGCGCCATACGCATCGGCATAAATCACCCGAATGAGCCGCTCGGGCGAAGTTCCGGCGGCGCCAAACCCGGCGGTGAGGAGCATAGCGGCTGTCCATAATCCTAAAAAAGCTCTCATTTCAGGCTCTCTCCTTTTTCACCATTGGAGTGACGTCTGAGTTCCGCCGACCGTTCGCTTTTGAGGCACTTCACGCGAGCCTCAAAGAACGCTCTTAAACGCCCGATGGGCGCAGGGACTTTCGGCACCGGCGCATACAGATGGAGGCCTTCGAGCGCGGGATCGAGAATCGGCATTCTCCCCTTCCAAAGCCGGCCGCCAGAGAGCGACGCAAAAAATTCCAGGTTAGGCAATTGGCCTAGAGCTTCGAGCGGCACGACCGTATCCCGTCGGCCGCTTAGACTTGATGATGCGGCCGCACGGAAGGCGGGGAGCGCACTTGCGCCAGCCGTTGTCGTCACCGAAGCCGCTGTCTCCCAAATAGTCGTCCGGCCGAAAGCTTCAGCAATGAACTTTTGCGTTGCTTCATCCTTCGTGCGCAGCGCAATGAGATTATTCAAATTGCCAAGCGCCATGCGTGCCTGCGCCGCAGAACCTAAGCGCGCTTCCAGATCGCTGATGGTCTGCATGGCGCAGACGCACTGAAAGCCCGCTTCCATGCCTTTATTGAGGATTTCAATCAGCGGCGGATTGATGACGTTTGCGGTTTCATCCACAAAGAGACTCGTCCGCACAGCCTCCTGACCGCTTGCTTCCGTGTTGTAGCGCCGCCCGGCTGCGCCCGAAAGGTCTGAAAGCAAGAGCGCCCCTAAGGCCGAAGCCGTTTCGGCGTCGGGCAGCGCATCGAGCCCCAAATAGAGGACGCCCTGCATACTGATCACGTCTTCGAGCGAAACGATGGGCCGCGGATCGTCGGTTTTGCCCGTGAGATCAAATTCCGGCGAGAGACTTTCGCCCAATGCGCCGGCAGTCAGCATGGAGAGTGCCGGGAAAAGCGACGCGGTGATCTTCGCATAATGCTCCCTGCTGTGGCGATAAACGGAGAGAAGCCCTTCGACCGCCGCTTCGGGCGTCTCGGGGCAGTATTTCGATCCTGGGGAGCCCGCGGTGCCTCCCAAAGCGCCGCCATGGCAGCGAGCTCCAGCCCGCCGCCCGCACCCATCGGCACCCGGATCTCGCGCGACTGCTGCAGGAGAAGAGCCTCGAGGCGCTCTTCCCAAAAGGGGACGCGCTTACCCAAATCCTTGCGGAGCGCTGTCTCGAGGAGCTCCTCAATGCCGCGCTCGAGTGCCGCGCGAAAGCGCCGCAATGTGGGCGGCTGTCCCACAAAGAGCATGCCTTCGGTCATGACAAAGACCGCTCGCCAGGCAAATGCGGTAAAAGCGCCGTCCCCGCGGGGGAGCACTGCGCAGATGCGGCTCGCGATTTCAGTGCTGCGGGTGTAGCTCCCCAGAGGGTTAAGCCGCACGCCGCGCTTTGGGAATGCCGGATGAAATTCGAGCGGCTCGGGCCGCCCGGCGGCACGGCAAGCCCCGATAACGGCGCTTCGGAGGCGTTTGCTCGATTTGGGATCAATGACAATAACCGCGTCGCCGCGCAGAATTGCTTGGCTCACGAGATTCGTGAGCACGACGCCTTTGCCCGTTTGCGTTGTGCCGACGAGAAGCGTTCCGCCCCCTAAGCTCGAGAGCGGCCGAATAATGCCGGGCTCTTCTTCTTTGCGTCCGCGCTGCCAGAGCGGACAGACCGGCGACGGCCCGACACCGTGCAGTACGGGAATGCCGGGCGATGCGTCAGAGAGCCCGGGGTGCTGAGTAAACCAATGCCGCCAACTTTCCGGCAGAAGCATGCTTTTCCAGTCAATGCGCGTTAATTCATAAAAGCGCTGCGCTTCAACCGGTGTCCAGCGAAACCCGAGCCCAAACCATACCGATTGAACGGGCGCTTCGGCCGGCGCATGAAAGAGCGTCGCCGAATCTGCTCCTATCAGACGAATCGCTGCCGCCCTCGTGAGCCCCGTCTGACGAATGGCCGACCGGGGTTCATCGGGCGAGAGCCTAGGCGTCTCGAAGCTCCTCATCACGAGCGCCAGATCGGCAAAGCTCATGAAGGCCGGCGCATGCCCCTAGAGCCGCGAGCGTTCTTTCCAAATCCGCTTCGCCTCCGTGATCCGCTTGAGCACCAGTCCTGCCGGAATGCCGCCCAATGCCAGTGCGGGAAAGACCGAGAGCACTCCGCAGCTCCAAAGTCCCAAGGCAAAGGCCGAAGCGGTCACGTGCCACAGAAGGGGCCCGACTTCCCAAGCGGGCCGCCAGAGCGCCAAACAGTCCGCGGAAGCTTCCGAGGCCGGCCTGAATGACTGGGCGACCGGTCCACTTCTTTTGAGTAAATCCATAACGTTAGTCATCGCTCACATTCCAATCCACACCGCCTCGACGCCCTGCGCCGTGAGGCGCCGGCGCGTGTCGCCCTTGATCCGGTCACTCCCGCCGGCAGGATGCCGGCGAACAAGCGTGAGGGCGGCGGGGTTCAAAAGAAGGCCGGCCTCCACTAAGCCGTTCTGGTCCGCGCGGTGCCAAATCCAAGGAGCAAGCCCCGCATTCGCCCCGGTGCGGCGCACTAAAAGCGCCGAAGCGGAGAGAAACGCCCGCAGGCGTTCAAATGAATCTTCAAAAGCGCTTTCAGGGAGAAACACGCCGGGGGGATTGAGCGTCGTGATTTCGGAAGTGAGCACACCCGAGTCTTTCAGGTGGTCCAACGCAGCCGAAACTGCATCGCCCGCCAAACCCGCCTCGGCGCCCAGCCCAAAGATCCACTCGCAGTCGTCGAGCTGCGGCATCAGCATCTGAGGCGCTTCCATTACTCGAAGTTTCGGCTGTGAGTACTCCGTACTGAGCGAATCGTTATCTGCCTCCGTCCCGTCGGCCTGCTCGAAGCAAAAGAGCCCGCAGTCTTCTTCGCGCTCGGTGTTTTTTTGGGGTTTTGCTGCCAATACTTCCGGGCGCGGTAAGAAACCGGCAGGATTCACCGCCATTTGCCGCCCTCGGGCGCCGTCCGGCCCCAGTGCCCGGGCAATGGGCTGAGCCGCTTGGGCGAGCCGCATTAAACGAGCGTCTAGAGCTGCCCAGAGGTCATTTGCGGTACCCGCGCTGTCAGCGCAGCTCCCCGAACTCTCAGTTTCAAGGGACTCTGAAAGTGCCTTCACCGCTCTCGCCCTATTCTGATGCTGCTCGGGGCTTAAGCGAGACTGTGCAGCTGCTGTGAGAAAGGCGGCCTCGAGTTTCTCGCGATGGCCTTAAAGGAAGGGCCGCCGGTTTCTTCGGAAGAGCTAGTTTTCGCGGTGTAATCGGCGCAGACGCCGAAAGTCCGAGAACCTCTGCAGCCGCAAAGAGCGCTGCCGCCCGCAGAAACTGCTCTTCTCTTTCGTCCTGTTGGTGACCGTCAAGCAGTAAAAACGGTTCGGCAGCGGGATAAATGCCGACCGCGGTCTCCGCCAAGAGCCGTCCGCCCGAGGCCATTCGAGCCACCAGCCGTCAGCCGCCCACCACAAACGCGGTTTTCGATGCGCTTCGGCTGAAGGGAATTCATCCGGTTTCTCCGCCGAATCGTCTGTCGAATCTTCTGGTGACGCGCGCCTCTGTCGAGCGGCAAACCCTTTTGGGCTTCCCTCATCCGCCGCGGCATCGACGGGAAGCACCTCACCCTCGGCGACCCTTTGGGCGAAAGCTTTGGAGAAAAGCGTTCGGCCTTCGGCGGACGATGCCAGGCGAAGCATCTCGCTCGGGAGCTTCGGCCCACCGCGAAAGGCTCTTCTGCGGCGAGCATCGGTCAAAATGCGGGCGAGAAGCCGCCCTTCTTCACTGCCGGGGGGCAGCCCCAAAAGTTCGTCGTCAAGCGCCGCTTCCCAGCGCTGGTCAAAATTCGTCTCGGTGACTCTGATCCATTGTGTCTCTGAGGCCCTGGAGCTCCGCATCGCTCCCCGGATGCGCGCAAGGATGCTCCATAACGCCCGCCTTTTGGTTTCGCTTTTTAGGCGTGCACTGCTGATATCAAAGGGCCCCGCCGCCGGCTCTTCGGCGTATTTCCCGCTTACGATTCGGCCGATCCGCACGCTGCGAAGCACAAATTCAGCCAAAAACTCCGTTTCGGGGGCCCAGCATTCCAACGGCTGCCAGCGGTCCGCTCGTCCCTCGCCGGCTTCTGCGGTGATCTCAGTTATTGGTTCCCAGGCGGCAGCCAGCGCGCCCAAAAAGACCGTCCGACGGCGGGCCTGACGCAGCTGATCGATTTCGACGGGATTGAGTCCGGCCGGCTGCGGCAGTGCAGCTGCGGCAGCTGCCGCGTCCCCCGTCAATGCCAATCCGCGGGCAAGGAGGCTTTGGCCGAACGCTTCATTGGTCCAAACCGCGCAGTCGGCCGCAAAGGCCGTAAGCGCCGACGCGCCCCAGGCATTGAAGTCTGCCCGGCCGAGCGAGGCTTCAATGCGGGACAAGGCTTCCGGATGACGGCGCAAAGCGGCGAGCGGATTGGCCGGACGGCATCGCAATAGGGTTTTGCCTATCGGCCCGGTGGCACTCCGCCAATCCCCGGCTGACCCATAGGCCGCTGATGGCTGCGGCATTAAGCCGGGCTCGAGGCAGGTGTTTTTCGTGCTGAAATGCGGAATAGGAATGGGCATCGTGACGGGAGTGATTTGGAGATAAAAAGGAGAAAAAGCCCGAAATTTTGGGCTTACATAAAAAAAGCCCCGCCGAATGCCTCGTCATTGGTCCAAAGGACCGAAAACGGAAGGCATCCGAGCGGGGTGCGATGAAGCTTAATGTCAGAGAGGATCGGCTGAACACGCCGTCAGTCCTCATTAAGGATGGCGGCGCCGCCATTCGCGAAGCACGTCTAAGAGCGCGAGCGGAATTTCCGCAGCGTTTCTCACTACACGTGTTTCCTTTTCGAAGAGCCGGCGGCCGGGTGCGGTCTGATGCAGATTTAAGAGCACCGCCGCCGTTTCAATGCCGGCGAGCTTTAAAGCTGCTTCCTCCGCCCGACAGTCGTCCGCGGCAAAAACCCCATCGGTAAAGAGGATGAGGAGTTTCGTCGGTTCAGGACGGTTCCCTAGCGAAAAAAGCGACCAGAGGAGCGTTTGAGTGATTGGCGTCGGTCCCCTGGAAGGGATCGAAGCGAGCACCCTGCGCGAGCCGCCGGGCGGCGTCTCCCACTCGGAAGCGAGCATCGGGCCTCGGCCGGCGGCGTCCGGAAAGACAGCCGTTCGGCAGTGAATGCCTGGCGTTCGCTTCAAAGCGTCCTCAAGCCGGGCTGCCGCCGTCCGCACGATCGCGCCGCCCTCGACCCCCACGGATCCCGAAAGATCAATGAGGATTTGCACGGCGGCGTCGCAGGCAGGCGCCCGGCCTTCCCGCAGGAAGATTCGGTCGTCGCCGCAGACGGCGTGCTCCAAGAGATCATCGTCCGCGTCCCAGCCCGAAGCTGCGCCGCTCATTGGCACCGGCACGCGTCGGCGAAGCGCCTCGGCGTACTGCAATCCAAGATCTGACGTTTTGGGCCAAACCCTGGCGTAAGCACGCCGAGCCGTCTCGATTTCTGCGGACAAATATCCTCGAAGGATGTGAGAAGACGAACTGATGCCATCCATCGAGCCGGCATTCGCTAAAAAAGCCTGTTCGCAGTCTCGCGCGAAGGCTTGGGCATAGCTCTCCTCAGCCGCCGTCGGATCAAATTCCTCTTCGGACTTTGCCGTGATGGCCGAGAGGAGCTCTTCGAGCCCCGCTTCAGCATCACAGGACGATGCCTTCGGGTTAAGCGATGCCTCCCCTTGGGGCGAACTGCCCGACGCTGGAACCCACCCCGTCGGATCTAATAAACGCCTGAGAACGGCGTATTCCGCCGCCGGCGCAAGATCCTCTGCCGGTGAATCGTACCCATCGTCGGCCGCCGCACTCGCAGTCTCACTGCCATTGTCAAAGAGTGAAAGCTGAAGCGACGCCGCTCCCATACGGGGAGAGGGGCGCGCTTCATCTTCCGCGCTTAACAAGGCCGACTCGACTTGGGCGGTTTTCTCGACCATCCGCATGCGGTCGCTGAGGAGCTCCACCAGATCCCGCGCCAAACTGAGGCTTTCGGCCGTATTGGCGAGCGGGAGTCTTCCCATCACGAAACGAAGCGCCTCATCGAGGAGACCTTGCCCGAGTTTTTCTCGGGCCAATTGATCGGCTCGGACGAGTATGCCCTCAGGGAGCTTGAGGTCCAAAACCTTAGCCTCGAGGACGCCGAGCATCCAGCCGAAAAAGAGCTCCGGGAGCTTGGTGGTTCCGTTGACGGCAAATGCCGCCCTCCCTGTCGTGCAGAGCACAGCAAAGAGTGCTTCACGCCAAAAGCGGTAGCCGCGGCACTCCGTCATGCCCAATGCGTCCACGCGGATATCTTCAAAGAGGTTGAAGAATGCGCTCACTCTCGGGTCTGAGTGCGCCTCTGAAGCCGCCGCCTCGAAGTTCGTATGAACCACGTGACAGCGCTCATGAACGCCATGACCAAAGAGATAGATGGGCGCAGCCGGATGACTGAAGTCAATGGGTCCGAGCCAAATCGTGCGGCCGTCCGTCTGCGGGCGCCCTTTGAACTTGACGGCAATGCCGTCTCGACTGCAGAGCGCCGGCAGCGCGAGCATGGCCATGATTCTGGCGGTATCGGCTGCGGCCGGACCGCCGGCGCCGAGTTCGGCGGCAGCATGTTCAAGAAGCGGTCTGGCCGCTCCCCAAAAACACCGGCCCTTGAAAAGCTTTTCCGCTTTGGCGTTGACCTCGCGAAAGGTCTCCGCCAAACGGCGCTTTTCGGCGCCTTTGACTTTCGCGCGCAGCCCGTCCAAACGATTGAGCTTGGCATAAAGCTGAGCTTCTTCCGGCGTCGTCGGGTCGCCGAAGCGAGCTTCGGTGTAGCTCGGCGGCAGGAACCTTCGCTTTTGGGCGGCTGGAGCGTTTGGCTGAGCCAAAGGCCCGCACCCTCTCGCGGCGATATGTTTGGATGGACGGTCTTCGTCGAGCGGCAAAGCGAACTGAACGGTGCCCGTTGTCATCATGATGGTCTCCATTGAAGATGTGGTCTGCGCTTTCATTTGCCGGGCAATCGATATTGAAGCCTTTCTCAACCCAAGAAATGCCCTGAAACCAGCGGTCAGGGGCATGCATGAGCTTAAAAAAGGCCAAATACGGCGTCTCGGCATAGGGCTTCACGAAAGTGCGGGAGTTTCAGTGCAGGCCTTCGGTCTCGAGGACCGAGGGTTTCGACGCACGGGGGCCGAAGACTCCGTGCACATCTGCCGCAGTTCCGTGATTCGCTCGCCGAAGATCGTTTTGAGATACGTAACGAGCGCATCGCGCACCGGACGGTCGAGCGCATTGCCGACAGCGGTATCTGCCGCAGCGGCAATGGGATCGTCCGAGACCGGCAAATCCCCAGCCGCATAACGCACCGTGAGTTCCGCGAATCGGCGGGCAGTACGAATAGAGAGCGCAAAGGAGCGGTTCTCAAAACCCAGGGCAGATTCCGCCGCCTTGCACCGAGAGCCGGCTGCCGCACGCGCCGTGAGCGCACAGATTTCTTCGGCTGCAGCCTCACCCGCACGCTCGACGAGATTGCCTTCGAGCGACGCCAGGCGCACACGCGCTTCGTCGGCCTCATGGAGTCCTTCGCATCGCAGGTGCCACATACGGTCAATAACCGATCGGTCTTGGATCTGCCGGCCGAAATAACCGGCCGTGAGTTCCGTCGAATGCCCGCGGGTATTGTCGGTAAAGACAATGCGCGCGAGCGGATGACGGTCAATCACCTCGCCCGTCTGATCAATCTCGAGGGGAAGCCCTTCCAAAAGATCATTGGCGGAAACCCAGACTTCAGGTGGGGCCGCTGAGAACTCATTGATGAGGAGTACCCAGCCGTTGTGCCATGCGAGCGCTGCCGGGCCGTCGACCCAGGTCATGCCGTTGGGTCCGAGAACCCAGCGGCCGATGAGTTCACGGCGGTCCATCCGCGGCCGGGCCGTAAAAACCACGGCCGGCATCTGCATCACTGCGCAAAATGCGAGCACCGAGGCCGTTTTGCCCGAACCCGCAGGTCCGGTGATGAGGAGCGGTTCTGCACCGCCCCAATTCCACCAGCCAGCGATGCCGTCATATGCCTCGGGCGCAAAATGCCATCCGCGCGGGAGTTCGGGCACGCGCAGCGCACCTTCTCTCGTGAGATCGTCTCTGACATAACCCCTGGCAGCGGGATGCGCCTCATCGCTGAGGTGCAGCCCAAAACGGCTGGCCGGGAGAGCTTCGATTTCCTGCTTCATTGATTTTTCTCCAAAAAGAAAAACCCCAGAGCGCGTACGCGCCTGAGGCGAGCTTCGAAACCGAACCTGTCCTGCGAGGGCGAACGCCCTCAGGGGTTCAAGTTGTATTGATGTGCACGGATATGGACCGGAGTCTTGAAGGCCGTGCGTCCTTCAGCTGTAAGCGTTTTCAATATTGCAGGAGTTGCGCGGAATTTGCAAGTGCGGCAGCAGAGCCTCATCAATTCAATGAGTCCGGCAGGCTTTCCGACGGCCTGCCGGTTATTGCTGCTGCTTAGTCCCCTTTGGGGAGCTCGAGCTTAGCGCCGTCGCGCCAGATGCCCGTCACCCGAAGTTCGGCGAGCTTAGAGGGCGCCGTCATGAAGGGATTCCCTGAAAGCCGGATGAAGTTTGCCCGGGCTCCCGGTTCAATAACGCCGATTTGGCCGTTTTCGGGCATGACCAGTGCGGCGCGGCCGGTATAAAGCGCGAGAGCCGTGCCGACAGACACTGCCTCATCGGGCCCAAAAACGCCGTCGTCGGCGTCGCGGCGCGTGACTGCGGCGGCGAGCGAAACAAAGACGCTGTCGGGATCCGCCCAGGTCGTGCACGGCGCGTCGGACGACAAAGCAAAGGCATCCAAGCGTTCGGCGATGCTCTTTACCGGATAAGCCGCGTTGAAGTCAGCGTCGGAAAGCGATGCACGGTAGCTGCGCCATTCGGCAAACGGAAAGATGATCTGCGTGGTGAATGCAGGCTTCAAGCGCATCTGATCAATGCGCTCGAGCTGATCGGGCCGCAAGAGACTCGCGTGCTCAAGGCGAACGCTCGGAACATCCGCGAGCCACGGGTCGACATCGGAAAGCCAGTCGAGTACGGCATCGATTGAACGGTCTCCCATGATGTGAATCGAGAGCTGCACGCCGTTTCGGCGCGCATAAGAGAGTGCGGCGAGGAATACGGGTTCTTCGAGCGTCATCATGCCGCAGGGATAATCGAGCTTTTCGCCCTCAGCGGTTTTGTAGGGGTTGCGCACGGCCGCCGTTTTGCCCGAAATCGAGCCGTCGGCAAATAGCTTGACGCCCGCATAGCGAACTGGGCCCCGCAGTTCATCGGCACGAAAGTCCGGCATGCCCGACGAGTCTTCGCCGCCCTGCCACACGGCATAGAGGTTGAAATCCACAGGCAGACCGCGGCGGCAGGCCTCGCGGTAAAGCGTCAGGGGCTCCGGGTCACTCCCGCGCATGACCATCATGTTGGTCGTGGTGAGAATGCCGTGCGACAAGTAATGGTCTTTGAGCTTTAAGAGCGATTCAACGGCGCTTTCGAACGTTTTGGCCGGTTTGGCGTGCGCCTCGAGGAACCGTACCGCACCGAGCTCAATTAATCGGCCGTCAGGCTCCCCATTTGCATCGCGGCCGAGCGCGCCGCCCTCCGGATCCGGCGTGTTTCGGTCAATGCCGGCCATCTCGAGGGCCTTGGAATTCACGACCGCTGAGTGATAGTCCGAGCGCCGGATGAAAACCGGCCGGTCAGCAGAAACCTGATCAAGATCGCCTTTAAGCGGCGTGCGGCCCTCAGCGAGGAGACTTTCGTCATATCCCCAGCCTTCAATCCATCCCTCGGGGTTCTTCACAGCCATTTTGCGCAGAGCGCTCTGGAGTTCCGGTATCGAACGCACGGTCGGCGGCGTACAGGCGGCCGCCCCCATTGTCATGGCCAGACCATCGGGATGCGCATGTGCATCAATAAAGGCCGGCATGACAAAAGCACCGCGCATATCGATCGTGACGATTTCAGTGCCGTCCGGCGCGGGTGAGTCGTCGGCAATAAACATACCGTCTTCAACCGTGAATTCCGTGAGGAACGGTTCACCGGTACGACCCGGAAAGGCACAAAGGTTCTTATAGTGAATTCGCGACATGACTGATGGTCTGGGGAAAAGCTTCCCTGCCCGCTTTATGAATGTTGGCGGCGAACGCACAGAGGCGTCCGCTATGATGACCGAGATTCTACTCAGCCCAATCTTTCGTGCATCCGACTTTATCGTCAACGCGAAAAACTCTTTGCCGCGCTTCAACCTGCATCAGAAGATTTCTCTACTGTGGAAATGCGTAATCCGATCTGAAGAAATCGATTCGCATTGGAGAGCCTTCTGAATGCCCGCGATCCTGCTGCTGACCGGACTGCATGAATTAAAAGAAACACTGAACATACATTTCAGCGGCTGCCGGCAGTTTGAAGTCAAAAGCCGGCTGCTGCAGCCTGGAGATCCTCGATGAATCATCCTGCCATTGCACGCCGCAGTCTGCTCACAGCTGCCGGATGCGCATTGCTGCGGCCTGCAGCAGCCTCGTCGGGGCATGAACGCCTGCAGAACAAAACTTATGCGGCCGACATCATCGTCATCGGTTTTGGCGCAGCCGGCGCATCAGCCGCCATTGAGGCCGCACGAGCTGGATCGAGTGTTCTAGTTCTCGAAAAATCACCCCAGAAGTCTCACTGTTCCTCTACCCGAATGTCCTCGGGCATTTACCTTTGTCCCGACCGAGGCATCAGCGAAGAAGTCCTTGCTCAATATATAGCGTCAACCTACCTGCCCGACGGAGGCGTTTCCTATCGGGAAGGAAAGATGGATCCGGATTTAACTGCGCTTGCTCGAATTTGGGCCAAGCTGGGGCCGCAAACTTATGAATGGCTCCACAGCTTGGATCCGGACTTTCGGCAGGCGACTTCGGCGCTTTTCACAACACCGCGGTTTATGCGCCTTTGGGAGGGCTACCGCCCTCACCTTCAAGGGCTCATCGCGACTTACGGCAGATGGAAAGGTTTTCAGCACAGCACGTTCGGCTCCCCCAAATTGAAAACCAGCGGCGGGGAAGCGCTCTATGCCTGTTTGAATGAAGGCATCCGATCCGCGCCAAGCATTTCGATTCGCTATGCCTTTCAGGCAACAGAGCTGATTGCCGACGGCGATGCCGTCATCGGCGTGCGTGCAGTTTCAGAGAACACCGAACATCAGTTTCTGGCGCGGCAAGCCGTTATCCTCACGTGCGGCGGCTTTGCTTTTAACCGCACAATGCGAGCTTCGCTTCTCCCAGCAAGCGGAAATCAATTTTGGGCAGCTTCTGGCGCCCCGGAAAATACGGGCGACGGCATCAGTATGGGACTTCGCGCCGGTGCAGCACTCATTGCGTCCTGCAGTTACTTCGATCGATTCTGTGCGCTCCTGCCTCAAAAGTACAACGGCATCCGTCTGGGCGTACCGCTCAGCTGTATCGGAAGCCCTCACTCCATCCTCGTCGACAACTTTGGAAGACGCTTCACCAGCGAATCGGAGCTTCGCGATCAGGAGCAGCACTACGGGTTCTATCAGGAAATGCTGCAATTCGATCCTGCAACGCTCTCATTCCCGCGCGCTCCGGTCTGGCTGATTTTTGATCACGCTCTGATGCTGAACGGCCCGCTCGCCACGCTCGGCGAAGGTTCGACCGTCAGCGGCCTGACGACCTGGTCAGAAGACAATCTGGAGGCCGTGCGCAAGGGATGGATTTTGACGGGCGAAACCATAACGGAACTGGCCCAAAGCATTGCCCGGCATCCCGACAATGCATCCAGACTTTCAGCTGAGCTGCTCCAAAAAAGCATCTCTCACTTCAACCGCGCCGCCCAATCGGGATTTGATGAAGAGTTCGACCGTGATCCCAGTACTTTGGAACCCATTGCTCAGGCTCCGTTTTATGCGATGCCTGTATCCATTGATGTGCCTCATATGGGAGCGGGCCTAAAAACCGACCGCAACAAGCAGGTTCTGCGCTGGGACAATATACCGATTGAGGGGCTCTACGCCGCGGGAGAAACTGCGCCGGTCAGTCAATTCGTTCATGACCGCGGCGGACATCTTTCTGAATGTCTGGTATTTGGGCGTCACGTCGGCCGCATTGCCGCCGCGCTGCCAAAGCGAGGCCGGCAATGAGAATCCGAAGCCTGAAGCACAAGCAGCTGATAGCTTTGCTCCTTGTCGCCCTGACGCCGCTCTTCGCACTCACTGCCTCGATGTGGATGCAAGCCCAAAACAGCAAGGAACAAGCCGTTCAGACTTATCAAAGCTATGCCGATACCATTGCCATCGCTCTTGAAAAGGAATTGGATCGTCAGAAAGAACGGCTTGAAGAAGCTGCCGTAGCCGCAGGCCTTCTCTTTAGCTCCCCTGATAACGCTGACATCAGGGCTTATGAGCAAATTCTTTATATTGCGTCCGGCCGATACAGCTCCAGCATCGCAGTGAACGTGAGCGGCCAATTGCTCGCCTATTCTTCTGCGCTTACGCCGGATCAGGCCGAAAGCATCATCACGAATCCGTCCGAACATTGGTTTTTCCGGCAAACGATCCGAAGCGGCCGGACAACTTTAGGGGAAGCGAACGATTCGAATTCAGGTGCTCATGTCTTCATTGGAACGCCCGTTTTCAGCCGCAGTATTTATCCGCGTATTGATGCGGTTTTGATTGCCAAAGTCGACTTGCAGAAACTGCTGGAGACTGCAGCCGATGCTTATATGCCGGCGAATGCTTCCATTACGCTCGAAAGCAGCCGCAGCGAGCTCGCTTCACTGGGTCGCAAGCCTCACGCGAATGCCATTGCGCTTTCTGCAGCAATGACAAATTTCCCATGGAAAATTGAAATTACGGCTGAACAAGCCGATATTTTGACTCGCCCGAATTTAATCTCACTCTTGGGCACGCTCGTTGTCATTTTCGTCTCAGCGATATCCTTCCTTTTTGGACGTGCCTACATCAAGACGCTGAAAACTTTTTTTGACGAACTCTCTGCATCCATCGGCATATTAAGTCAAGGGAAGCCGCTCCCTGCAGCTGTCGGCAATCTCGAACGCGTGTCCGAAGCGAAAGGCCTGCTCACACAGTTCCGAGAAATGGCAGACCATGTCGTTAAAAGTGATCTTGCCCTGCGTGAAGCCAATGCGCACTTAGAGCGTCGGGTTAAACAGCGCACAGCAGATTTAGAGCGGCGCAATCGGGAACTCTCTGCCATCAATCTTCTGCTTTCCCCTATAGCGCAAAGCCCAAAAGACAATGACGCCCGTGTATTTTCTATGGCTTTAGAACGATTTGGGCAGGCCTGGGATTTAGATCAAATTGTTATTGCGGATGGTGAGCATCATTGTTCGAATCGCGAAGTGAAAGAACACTATCAAACGGTTACTCCGCTTAGAGACGAAAAAGTGCTTGCGGTCCGCTCCTCATATCCAATGAACCCTGAGCTGCAAGAAGCCCTTGTGCGGTTTGCTCGATTCATTGACATTGTGCTCGACAATAAGCGCCTCTACATCGACCTCAGTAAACAGCACGCTGCATTGACCGCAGCGCTGGGGGGCATGGCGGAAGGATTCGTTCTATTCGATAAAGACGCCAACGTCATTTTTTCCAATGAGAAATTCCGCAGATTTACTTCTGATTCACTGCAGCTCAATCTTGACAATTCATCGCACGAAATCTTTGATTTCTTGAATCATTTAAGTCCTTCGTCAGAAGCGCATGAAAGCCCGTCTTCAGCTCAGAATGACGTCTTAGAGCTGATAGACAAAGACGCTAAGCGCAGACATTTCCATCTCTCACGATTGACAGTTCATCTTTGCGGCTATGACCATCATGTGTTCGACGGACTGACGGTCCTTGTCCGCGATATCACCAATGAATATGAGGTCAGCCGACTCAAGGATGATGTCATCGGACTTGTTGCGCATGAGCTGAACAATCCCGTAGCCACTATCCGCATCGGTTTGGAAACACTCATTAAACGCAATAGTCATTTGAGTCCTGCGCTTCGTCTCCAGATCACAGAAAATATGGCCAGTGATGCCCTTCGGCTGCAAAATTTAATCACGGAATGGCTAAATATTTCTAGATTAAACAGCGGCGTTTTATCCTGCAAAATGGAAAGATTGGATGTTGTTGGATTAATTTCGCAGCAAATAGATGAATGGGAAAAACAAACTGAAATGACCGTTCAGCGGCTTTATAAGTCCTCCCTGCTTTATACGATCGGCGATGCCGCCCGTCTTCGTCAAGTGTTAAGAAACCTATTGGATAACGCATTGAAGTATAACAATAAAACCCGTCCCAAAATTTCAGTATCTGTCAAAACGATGAATGAAGATATTATCGTAGACATTCAAGACAACGGCATGGGTATCGCTGCGGAAGATCTGGAAAAAATATTTGAGCGGTTTTATCGAAGTGAACGAGCTCGTCAGCAAACTCAGCAAGGATCCGGGCTCGGTTTAGCCATCTGTCGTGCGATCGTTGAAAAATTTGGCGGAACGCTAACGATAAAAGATACAGCGCTCGATATTGGATCAACCTTCAGAGTGACTCTGCCGCTTCTTTCAGAAGATTAATAAATTAAAGAATGATACAGTCATGAATAAGCGCATACTTTTGGTCGATGATGAACGAAACCTCAATCAATTGATTGCAACCAATCTCAAATTTGAGGGTTATGAGACTGAATCGGCATATTCGGGCATTGAGGCTATCGATAAATTAGGACGGTTTTCACCCGACTTGGTGGTATTGGACGTGATGATGCCTGGCATGGACGGGTTCGAAGTGCTCGAACATCTGCGGCATGCCTCTTCGATACCCGTCATTCTGCTGACGGCCAAAAATCGTGTGGATGACCGCATCCGCGGCTTGACGCTTGGTGCCGACGATTATTTGGGCAAACCCTTTGCGATTGACGAACTGACCGCACGCATCGAAGCTGTCCTGCGCCGCAGCAGGCCCAGTCAGCCCGCACTCAAAGAACCGGAGGAAACCCTTGCCTTCGCTTCGCTCAAATGCAACTTGGCTCAGCATTCGGCAAGTGCCAACGGTATTGAGCTGCCGCTGCAAAATCTGGAGTACCAACTGCTCATTTGCCTCGTGAAAGCGGGAGAACGGGTTCTTTCCTACAACTACCTTCTTTCGTCGCTTTGGGAGAATGACCGAGGCGATATAGCTACGCTTCGGGTAACTGTTGGCAAACTCCGCGGAAAAATTAAGCAGGCTTTAGGATACGATCCCATCCTTACCGTTCACGGTATTGGATATCGGCTGCATACTCCAGCCAACAACCATCCAGACTTTAAAAATAAAAGTCTCTAGAATTTCTGCTTTTTTAAGTTTAATAAATTCAACCTTGTAAAGTATTTATTTTATATATACTAATTCAAGCATAATTTTGTTCATTTCTCCGCCAGCTGAATCAAAGAGCGATCCTCACCTTAACTGATTAATATCAAAAATTATTACTTCAGTTTATATTCTGTTTATCAATTAAATTAACATAATTTAGAATCAATTTATTTCCTGCTTCTATAGTTTTAAAAAAGAGCAAAACTTACCACGTTGCTCATTTTCCCTGACCCAACCTATTAGAGAAAGCAGGAGACTATCTTGAAGCAGATATTCGCAGCTTGTGCTGCCGTCGTATTGGTCATGGGCGTCACCGCTCCGATCCATGCCGGCACACCGTTTTCACTCAAACACAAGGGGGTTGACTGCGCGGCTTGCCACAAAACGCAGACCCCCGCGCAGCCGGCCGCTCAGGACGCCTGCATCGGCTGTCACGGTCAATACAAAGGCAAGGCCGTACCCAATGCCGACTACAACCCGGACCGCAACCCCCGCCGTCCGGTCGTAGAGGTCAATCCGCATGACTCTCACCTGGGCAATGTCCGCTGCACGCTCTGTCACAAAGAACATCAAGCCAGTCCTAAAACGGCGTGCTATGAGTGCCACCAAAACTTCATTTTGAATGCGAAATAACGAGGAATACGAGAATGAAGACTTTTAAAATTGCGGCTCTCTGCCTTTCGATGGCCGCGGCAGCATTCACCGTACAGGCCAAAGAAGTCAAATACGAAGCTGACGTTGCAATCGTCGGCGGCGGCCCTGCCGGTATGGTAGCGGCGGCCTATGCAGCCGAAAACGGTCTAAAGCCGATACTCGTTGAAAAGCTTCCCGGTGTCGGCGGCAACCTCATGATGCTTGAAATTACCTTTGGCCAGAGGACAAAATTCACGGACCAGGATCAGGTGTATTACCCGTCCGATGAGCTGATTGCAGATTTCTTGGCATACAGCCATTACATGGTGAACCCCATTATGGTCCGGCGTTTTATTGAACGTTCCGGCGAAAATATCAAATGGCTCACCAACCGCGGCGTAGAGATTGTTGGCAACACGGCCACGGAACTGAACGGCCGGCGCGTCGGACATATCTATAAAAACGTTTTTCCGCACCGCAATTTCATCGAAGCCATGCGGAAAATTATCTTGGACAATGGCGGACAAATCATTGTTGAAACTCGGGCCGACAAGCTCATTCAAAATGCCGACGGCCGAGTCGTCGGCCTCCATGCCAAGAACTATTTGAATGATGATGTGATCGTTCATGCCAAGGGCGGCGTCATTCTCGCCGCTGGCGGATACGGCGCAAATCCTAACCTTTTGAAGCTCCTCAACCCTGACATGCCGGCAGACACGCCTATTACCGGCCGCAAGAACAGCACGGGCGACGGGATTCAGATGGGCATCGATATCGGTGCTAAGACTGCCGGCGGCGAGGCCTTTATCTCTGAAGGCGCACTGCCTTATAAGGTTGACTATCGTGAGGTTATCAACCAAAAGACCTGGATCGCAGCTAATGTTTTGAACAAAGGTCCGAGTCTGCAGCTTAATAAGAACGGCCGGCGCTTCTTCAATGAAGGTCTTAGCGGCGACTTCTCAGTGAGCGGCAATGCTTTGCGCATCAACGGAAATTATCTTTACACGCTCGTCGATGATGACGAAAAGCGCGATTTGGAGACCGGTTCCGGCGCAGTGTTCGGCTACTTTGGTCATGCCCTTCCCGGCGATAAGATGACGGGCCTCAGCAATCTTTTTTCCGGCAAGGGGCGAATGGCTGAAGTTGCCTTTGTCGGCAGCACCATTGAAGAAGTTGCCAAGAAAGCGGGTCTCGATCCCAAGACCGTCCGTGCTACGGTCGATCGCTACAACAAATTCTGCGATGAAGGCGTCGACTCCGATTTCAACAAAGATCGCCGTTATCTTCGACCTGTCCGCAAAGGTCCTTTCTACATCGTCAAGGGACAGCACACGATTTGTGATACCGCCGGCGGCTTGCTGGTCAACGAAGATGCTCAGGTTATCGGTAAAAACGGAGATCCGATTCCTGGTCTTTATGCTTCCGGTGCGATGGCAGGCGGCAAATACGGACCTTCGTATGTGTACAACGTCGCAACCGGTTACGCCTCAGCCAGCGCAATGATGGGCGGTACGTTTGCTGTCCAAGACATCGCTAAAAAATCTTTCAATCGAAAAATTGTATATACCGCTGATCTGCCAAGCAAAAAATAAAGAAAGCCATCGATAAACTGAAATGGTGAAAGCTTTTGAACGCCTTCCGCATTAGAGCGCGGCTTGACCGTCTCAGGAGCTTTCCCTTGAGAGACTAACCGTACAGACTATTTTTGTCTTCAGAAGCTAAAGTGTTCGACATAACACTTGAATGCCGAAGACAGACGCAATTGTTTAGACGGAATTCGTCGCAATATCGGCTTGTATCAAATATGATACAAACACTGAGATATCAGCAACAACCTCTTCTTGCCTGCGGCGCTAACAGTTTACATTTACACTCAAAATTCTTCGGAATGATAGTGCAAAGAAATGTATGACAGATCTTGTATACGCAGAAAGAACAGGACATAATTACGGCCTGACCGGGCGGTGGGTTAACCGCAAGGTGACCCAATCGGGGCTGCCCGGGTCAGACCGCCTCCCTATTGTCGTCGTCAATTCCCCGCTAGTCCGCCAGCATGCGTCTGTGCCGGACTTTTTTTGTTTTGCACAGTACCTCGCTCAATGCCTGTGAACATGCGCCGGAATGATGTTGATGCTCCCGTGCCGAATACCAGGTTCGGCAATCAGTTTGTCTGCAAAAGCCCGAACTTCTGCCACGGTGCCCTTGAGAAAAACCGCCTCCATGCAGTCCTCATGTCCGATGTGCGCATGCATCTGGCTGATAACCAGATCGCCGTGTTCATGCTGCTCTTGAGTGAGGCGCATGGAGAGCTGTCTTTCGTGATGGTTGTAGACGTAGCTCACTACGGCCACGCAGGTCGCGCCGGAAGGCGGATCGGACAAGGTTTGAGAGGCTTCTGCAGCGCGAATTAAATCGCGAAAAGCTTCGGAACGGTTTTCATAGCCGCGTTCAGCAATCAGCTGATCAAATTTTGCCGCCTGACCTTCGTCAAGCGAAATGGTGATGCGCTGCTTCATCGTTTGCCAAGCTCCTTTGAATACCGTTTCTGTCCTGTCATGGCCTGCGTACCGGGCGATTCCAGTCTACACATTTTATCCGTAGCAGATATGGTCGACAAATTACTGCATTTTCACCATCAAAAAGGGTCATTTCACTGCAATACGTCATCAACTAGTCCCCTCCGCTTAGTCCTCTGCGGCAACGGACAAATTCTCCTCAGTTTCTGAGTATTTAAATCATCCGATTCGCGCACGAGGGTCGGCCTCAACCCTATATTTCCCTCATCCCGCAGCGTTTTCTGCCTGCCAGGTCTGCGGTTCGGTTTCATAACTTCATCGCTATATTCCTCTAGGAGCATCTTGAAATGACCAAGAACTTCTTTGTGCGCACCGCTGCTGCCGGCATTGCCGCACTTGTTCTCTGCGGATCCGCCGTCGCCGACACCTGGCGCGTCGCCACGGAAGGCACCTTCCCGCCGTTTGAGTTCTACAACTCCACCACCGGTGAGATTCAGGGTTTCGAGGTCGATCTTGTCCGCGAAATGGCAAAGGTCATGAATAAAGACCTGAAGCTCGAAACGATGGGGTTCGATGCCATCATCCCGGCCATTCTCTCGGGAACGATCGACACGGGCGCAGCCGGCTTTTCCATCACGCCGGAACGTGCCAAGCGCGTACTCTTTACCATTCCGTTTTACAAATCCGGCCTGACGATCGTCGTGCCTAAGGGCAACCCCAAGAACATCCAGTCCTTTGACGACCTCAAGGGAAAGAAGATCTCCGTTCAGCTCGGCACGACTTCCATGTCCTTCGCTAAGAAAATTCAGGACGCCCAAGTCACGACTTTCAACGGCGCTGGGGATGCGCTTCTCAACATGATCGCCGGCAATGCCGATGCGGTGATCAACGATAAGCCCGTCACCGACTACATCATGACGCAGAATAAGCAGATCGCTGAAAGCTGCCTGCACTTGAAGCCCATTGCTACCGCTGACCTTTTCGCCATGGTCACCTCCAAGCAGAACACCAAGCTCAAGGCCGAGATGGATAAGGCTTTGAAGCAGCTTAAGGCCGACGGCACCTTCAATAAGCTCCATGAAAAGTGGTTCGGCGTCCCGGCCGACCCGGAACTGCCTTAATTTAACGTCCAAGCTTCCGAATTCCTTCAGAAGCGGATTAAAAACGGACAGCCTCCTAAAGCTGTCCGTTTTTTTGTTTAAATACTTTCCGCGTGCCGCAGAAAAAGTATTAAAGCTCAACAGTCTTCAATCGTCGACCAATGCCTTTTGCCAGTCGACATAACTGCGTCTTTTTTTCCTGAAAAACAATATATAAGGCATATCGCCCAGGCCTTTTTCGAGTGCCTCAAAACTTTGTGCAATTGACCGCATTCATCCGTTCAAAGACCGGTATAGTCAAATCACGGATGAAGAAAGCACCGCTTTAATGCCGCTTCCCTGAAAAGCTCAAAGCTCGTGGCTTTCATCCAATGCAGCTCAAACAAAAGGAACCCAAAATGAATTTCAAATCCTTGTCGCTTCTTGCCGCCGCCGGCCTCTGCACGCTCTCACTGTGCGGTTCCGTCTCCGCTGCGGAGCTGCGAGTTGCGACCAATCCGACCTTCCCCCCGTTTGAGTTCCAGGATTCCAACACCGGCACCATTCAAGGCTTCGAAATGGATCTTGTCGCTGAAATTGCCAAGAAACTCGGCGATACGGTGAAAATTGACAAGATTACCTTTGACGGCATCATCCCGGCCATTCTCTCGGGTTCTGTTGATCTCGGCGCATCGGGCTTTTCCGTGACGCCCGAGCGCGGCAAGCGGGTGCTCTTCTCGCTCCCCTTCTATAAATCCGGCCTTACCATTCTGGTGCCGAAAGCCAACAAAGCCGGCATTACAGACTTCGAAAGCCTCAAGGGCAAGCGCATTTCTGTTCAGATCGGCACAACTTCAATGCAGTTTGCAAAGAAGATTCCGGGCGCTGAAATCACCACCTTCGATCATGTGGGCGACGCCGTTCTCAATATGATGGCGGGGAACGCCGATGCGGTGATTAATGACAAGCCCGTCACCGACTACATGCTCCACACCAATAAGTCCATCGCTGAAGGCACGACGCATCTCGCGCCAATCGCTACCGCCGACTACTTCGCCATGGTCGTTGCAAAGAACAACACCAAGCTGCAGCAGGATATCAATGCTGCCTTGAAGCAGCTCAAGGCCGAAGGGACCTTCGACAAGCTCCATGAAAAGTGGTTCGGCATCCCGGCTGACCCGGAACTGCTCAAGTAAACCATTCTCTTGAAGCTTCAAATGAGAGGCTCTATTCGTTCGTCAGGCGAATGGAGCCTCTGTTATTTTGAGCCTGAAGCCCATTTCCCGCCGTACGCGCAATCCCATTGCGCTGCCCGAGGCGTCAACGACATTGTCACCAAGTCCAGCGAAGCTCAGCTGAGGCCGCACCAGCCGAATGCGCGCTCCCCATCGTTTCGCCGTCGAGCCGCAGCGCGGCAGAAAAACCGCTCTTTCGGAGGAGCTCGAGCGAAACACTGCCGGCCAGACGATTGCGTTCCGGCCAATCAATGGAACGAGCGGTTTCACCCGCTGCGCCGGCTAAGCCAAAGGAAATATTGCCGGCGCGCTCAGTAAGCTCCCTCGTCCATTCGAGGCTGACGCTCCAATTCCAGGCATAGTCCGAAAACTGCGAGGGAGCCGGCACATTCACGGTCAGCCCCGCGCCGGCAGCTGCCGAATGCAGGGAGGAGCGGCGAATAGTAAGTGCTCCCGTCCCGGACTCCGTCAGGGTCGGCGTGCGAAGCACCGCACCGGTCAGAAGAACGTGCGTGAAAAACTCGATGACTGATTCGCCAATAGTGCCCATCCACCCCGAGCGCAGGGCCCCGGAGAGCGCATAAACCGTTTCATCGGTCTCAATTCTGCTGATGCTTTGCGCCAATTCCGCCGTGCGGCTGCGCTCGGCCGAGTAGATGCCGCCGCGAAGCTGACCTTCAAACCGCAGCCCAGAAGCTAAAGTGCATCCGAGCTTTCCGCCCAGCCAAATGCCCTCCCCGCGGCTCGCGCCGTGCTCTTTGCGGGCAGACGTTTCCATATGTCCTATTGCGGCATAGACCGCAGTCTGCGTCTCGCCCCATAGAAAATCGACGCCTAAGACGGCTCCAGTCACATTTGTTCCCGCTCCCCCGTCCGAAAAATGCGCTGCGAGCGGCACCGCCCACACCTGATGCTCTCCTTCCTGTGCGGCGGCGTGATGAGCAAAGAGCTGACGATTTAATAAGCGCTCCCAAGAAAAAAGCGCCCGCAGTGAATCATCGCGGGAAAAATTGCCGAGATTGCCCAGTGCCCGCACGATGTCAGAGCCGTCCGACGCCGAAAAATCGAGGTCGCCATAGAGTGCATGAAGCACTTCCGGGGCCTGCGAAGCCGCCTGATCCAGCTGTTTGGCTAAGCCCCATTGCCAGGAAGGCGCTGATGAAGTCAAAAATTTTGAATATGCGTTCTTTTGATGCGAAGCTTTGAGCACACCCGCCGAATAGGTGAAATCAACTGCAGGCGAAAAGTCCTTTGCTGTCATGAGATCCAGATCCCACTCGGCCTTTTCGGGCAGGGATGCCGATGCATCAGTATTTGCTCCGGAGGTGCTCACTGCGCCGTGAGGATTGGGATCTTTTGCCAGCTCTCCTTCAAACCAGCCGCCGCCCGGAACCACTGCCAGAGAAGCACCGTCTTTCACCTCTGTCGTACCCGACACCGAGAGCGGCATAAGTTCGCCCGAAGGCCGCATCCCCAAAACGAGCTTTCCTGACTGAACGTAATCCCCCAAAATCACGATAGAACCGGATGAAGGCGTTGAAACCAAGGTTCCGGCATTAACGAGGGCCCCGGCCTGGAAGTTCGGGATTTCTGCATTACCCGTGATGAGTGTTCCGCCCACATCGGCCACTCGAGCGTTCAGGCCGGTGAAATCAAAAACTGCTGAACCGGAAAGCTTGGCCCCTCTGTTCACCGTCATGCCGACTACTTGATTAATGGTGTTTTGCAGACGAAGATCCGTTCCATTGGCAGCCTGCATGCGGATCGACCAGGGTCCAATGACATTGCCGGCATAAACAAAAGGCTTCAAGTCAGATGCCTGTGCCGCAGCGCCGTCTTCCGTCCCGCCGAAGATGAGATTGGTCGTGACATCCGTTCCCAATGGGACGAAAGCTGCGGCACGGTTAACCAAGTCAGCAAGAATAACGCTGCAGTAGCCATCAAAAAAATCTTCAGCCGTTCCCACTGCGGACCACGAAGAGACAATATCGCCTTCAATATGGGCTCCGTCGGCAAGGCGAATCTGCGCCACATGAGCCGTCGGTCCAATACGAATAGCGGCATCAGAACCCTGCAGCGTTCCGGCAATAACGGCAGACTTAATCAAAGAGCCTTGCAGGACCTGCGGGAAATTCGATTCCTCCGGATGGAAGGTCAACCACCCGTACTCCGTCGCCGCACCGGCTGTCCAGGACCCTCGAACCTGATTCTCATCACCGAGAATGCTGCCGCCAAAATCAAACACCAGGGCAGAGCCGCCGCTGCCGAGTGCCTGGACCTTTCCCTCTAATAAAAGCGTATGGCTGCGGCCATAGGTAAAGGCCATGCCGATGCCGCCCGTGCCGTTGGCTGAAATAAGAACATTCTCATTCACAGAGAGCTGATTTGCCGACCCGTCCACGCGCACGCCGATGGAGCCTGCTCCATCAGCAAGCTGGTCAGCTTCCACCGTTACCTCATTGCGGCTGCCGTAGACATGCACGCCGACTGCATTCGTCTGCTGCGAGGGCTGATCTTTGATCCACTCTTCTCTGTCGTTGCGAGCCCAAAAGGCCTGTTCGACCGTATATTCGGTGCCCGAGGCATAGATGGAGGTGCCGAAAAAGCGCTTGCGGTCCAAGTGGTAGCCCAGATCCTGCAGCATGGCGAGCTCGGCTTCCATGAACGTTCCCCAATTTCGCCATGACTGATGCGAGAGCAAACCGTTTTGAAGTTCTAAGTGGCTGAAGTCGAAGTTGCCCATCTCAGCGCCTAAGACCGGAATTGCTCCAGTCACAGAGATGGCCTTTTGAACGGCCTCTTCGCTGTCCGTGACCTCGTCGGGAAAATACATTACGGTTTCCTCACCAATGACTTCCCTGACGTTTTTTCCCTGAAAACCGATCCCGGAATATCCTAAATACCAGCGCACTTTGTTTAAGTCGGTCTGAAGGTTCTCCGGCATGCTGTCCAAGGAAATCAGCTTGCTCAAAGAGGATCCCGCTGCAATCGGTTCTCCATTAAAGGTGAATTTCTCTGTGAACGCGGTATGACACCAGCCGTTCGGACATTCGAAACCCAGATAGTCACCCGTCTCTATAATCGCCATGCCCGCGCTGTGCGCGAGCTCATGAAGAATAGCGCTGATTCGCGAAGAACCTAAAGCGTGCGCGGGCAAGACTGCAAGAGGGCTGTAATCGTATGACGCCCCGGGTGCCGGGCCCAGATAAACGGTTCCCGAAGGCTGAGAACTCGACAGTCCTTCAGTCCAAGACAAAGCCATGGCCGGCCTTCCATTGTCGTCAAACCAGGCACCGCCGGAGGCGTACGTAACGAAAGGATTTGCTGCAGCAATGACCCGCGGAGCGGATGCCGGCGTTCCAAGAAGTTCGCCGAGCCACGCCCCGGCTTCGAGCAAAGCGCCTTGATCGGCAGCAGACACATCCTCCCCGGTCCCTGACTCCGCGCCCGAAAGCAGCTCAAAAAGCATGACGTCATTGCCTTGAGCGTTCTTCACCGCAGCAATAACGGAAGCATTGGCGACGGGGACCGTGAGGAGCGTGAGCACCGCCGCCGCAATAGAGGTGAGCCGCGGAAAAGGAGCCAGCCAGGCGGATTGAAAAATCGAGGCATCTTGGGCTGAGCTCATAGCGGCTTCTTCCTTCACGTGCGGGCTGCATTTCAGCCAGAGAGAACGAACGGGGCTAATCCCATTGTAGCGGGATTACGTTATTTCACTGTTTTCGCCTCAAAACGCAGCTTTCTCACTGGGGCTCCCGGGCATTGGCATAACGGAGCGAATTGGCCTCTCGAGCTCTTCCGCACTGCAGCGCGGGCCGTTCGTCATCCGGAGGTTTCGGGAGTGAAGGATCTTCGCGTTCGTTCCTTTAAGCCCCGACCACTGCCGACTCGCTCTGTCTCTTTTAAGTTCGGTCGGCTCAGCGCACAACCCCTCGTGCGCACCCCGGCACACACAGAATAAAGCAGCGCGATATTCTCGCGCTGCTTGAATTGAAACTGCCGCCCTAAAAGCCGCGCTGATTTATAGATCAGCTAACCAGAAAATCCGGAAGCAGTCTCGGGCTTTCATTGTGCTGCCGCACTGTTAATGCAATTTTCCGTTGAACGCCTTGGCAACATCAAAGGCAAACGCCTGATAGCCCGTAGTGTTCTTGAATTGAATTTCAACAGCGGGTTCTTTCGCCCCCCATTCAAATTCGTCAAGATAAGGATTCGGCGCGGACGTGAGGCCGCCGGTCTTCAGGTCATAGTTTGCCCCGGCTGTGGCTGCATAAACCACTACGGAGTCCTTGTCCGGCATGTATTCGACAAGACTGGTCACTGGGCTGAACCAATCGTGGCCGCGTTCCTTGCCGTATTCCCAAACCTGTTCAACAGTGCGCTTCTTTTGATCAATCTTGTAGATCACCGCGCGCGAGTACTTCATATCCGGAAGGGGCGGCTGATCAAATGCACGTCCGTCGCCGTTATCGAAGACGGAAACGTAGATCTCGTCCTTCGTCGACTTCGAATCAATACGCCAAGCGGTGTGCTGTGTCCACGTCCAATCGAAATCCGTCTTTTCACAGGATGCATCGCCGCACTGCAGTTTATTGCCGTGTGCATCTACCGGCGTAAGAAGTGCGTCGCTCCAAGGCTTCTTCCAGCCGCGTGAACCACCCAAAATCCATTTCACCTTCTTGTCGCGGCCGATTTTGATGACAGCGCACTGATGGCGGGAGGAAATGATGATGGAGTCATCAGTCGGGTCATAGTCCACAGAGTTGACGTGGGCCCAATTTCGTCCAGGACCGGTGCCGACAATGTCGCCGAAGTGCCCTTCCTTATCAAGCTTTTGCAGATCGCTCGCCGAAAGTGTCTGGCCGGCAAGCTTAGGATCAATGTTGAGGCAGACCGCACCTTGATCCAATGCCTTAATGGCGGTATCGCGATACGGATCCAGAATATCCCACAAGCGCCATTCGTCAATAACATTGCCGTCGCAGTCAACTTCAATGATCATGTCTCGCACTGTGCGAACGTGACGCCCGTCGGAACGCTTGAGGTTTGAAGAGGCTACGCGCAGGAAGTAGTGCCCATTTTGGGCGGCATCCATCGTATGGCTGAAATCGTTGTAGCCGTATGGAAGCGGACGATTCCAGATGCGGCGGCCCATAATGTCGTACTTCACATAATGCTGACCGTAGCCCCAGGTAATTGCGCCGTCGTCGTTCTGCCGCAGGCCCATCATGATGCCGCCGTCATAAATCGAATCGACGTTGAAGATCGTTGAGCTGTCCATAAACCATCGAATTTCACCTTTGGTGTCAACGATCCAGTTGAGCGGATCAGAGGACCACTGCAGCGCACCGCCTTCCGGATTGTTCCAGACGGCATTGCGGGTGTTGTTGTTTCCGCCGATGTTGTTGATGTAATAGAGCCGATCGGCGAACTTTCCTTGAGCAGGTTTTCTGACAACGGCCTGCGGGAAATTCGGTGTTCCGATGGGGCCGTAGACAGGCGGCGTCGGGATCGTATACGTTTCCTTGAAATGCTTAGACTCTCCATGATCCAGACGGTCGTATTCGACTTCAACTTTATTTTTATACGCAGGATAGAGCCCGAATACCGGAATACCGCCATGTGTCAGCAATTGACTGTTCGAGACCTTATACGCGATTTCCTGACCGCCTTCTTTGGGAATAATACGAACCGACGCATTCTGAATCACGTAGCCGCCGTTTCGAATGATTGCGGTGAGCGGCGCAATTTTGTAGGGATTCATTTTGAGTTCGCCAATTGCGCCTTGTTTTTTGTAGATCGTTGCGGGACCGGACGGGCCTCCGAACGCGAAGGCACTCATCGGCACTGCGGCACCGGCTGCCGCCAGCAACGTAAAGCGCGAAAAATCTCGGCGTGACAATTTAATCATTTGGTCTCTCCTTGAGAAGCTGGTCTGAGCGACCAGATTCTTAAAAACCTGCAGCAGTCTTTTGGCTGTACTGCCGGAACAGAAAAAGTTTAGGAGCACCGCTGAAGAATCCCAGCGAGAACATTCGAGCGTAAAGTGTGAAAAATGCCAAATCGTCTCTTTCAGAAATGCAGAAAAGGTACGGGTTTGTTCGCGTGTGATGATGATAATCTTTGTTATGAGAGCCCGTCTCCTGCAGTCATTGGGGAGTACTGCTGTAGCGGCCGACGTTCTGCTTGGCTGCCACATTGTCAGGAGCTCAAGGATTTGTGCGTTTTTGTTGTCAGAAAATCAAATAAATTACTCGCCCAAATACCCGCCGAGCATTCATGAAATGATCTCGTTCAAAATTCTTTGATGAAGTATTTCACTGAACGAAATTATTATCTTCAATTTAGCGCGATCGGATAGTTTATCGTAATGACGCACCCTTCAATTAAGAGCAAAATGAATATCTGACAACTAAATATCCACTTATATATTTTGAACAATTTATATTTTATTTAGCAAAATCGCCTAGATAAAATCTGATTCGAATGCTCGCATTATTCCAAATGCGCTGAATAATGCCCTAGCGGCCTTCCTCGGGGTGAACAACATGTCCACCGCTCAGCGTTTCTTTAACAGCATAAGAGATCATGCCGCGCATCCACTGCATAGCCGGATCCAGGTGACTTCTTTCATGCCAAATGAGCTTAGTGACGAATCCCTTGCTCTGGACATGCTCGAGCTCTTCGGAAACGACCGGAATGCGCCGCAGCGCTCCCAAACTGATGAACCAGTCCGCCATGATGTCCGAGAGCAGCATCACAAGATTGCTTTCGGAAATAATCTTCGCCGCCCCCATGAAGTAAGGCGTTTTAATGACGATGTTTCTCTCGCTCAAGAGCGGTGAGAGCCGGCTTTGAGTCAGCCGGTAGTACGTTGTAGGACGCCAAGTGACCTCCACAAAGCCGTACCGGATAACGTCGCTTTCCGTCACCCGTCCCGTCTTTTCGTAAAGCACTTCAAGCGGGTGCCCCGGACGCACGACAATGCCGGTCGTTCGGCCTTCCCAGAGCGGCAGCCACGGGAACCCCTCGGGAACGGTTTCCATCGGACTGATCAGCAGATCGAGTTCGCCCGTGCGAAGCTGCACGGGCCAGTCGTTCGTGAGCTCGGTCATGTCGACCGATACGCCAGGCGCAAGTTCTGAAATTTTGGCAATCGCCGGGGCAAGAAAAATAACGCCGTGATCGACGCCGGCAATCTTGAATTCACGCTTGAGCGTCTTCGGATCGAAAAGCTTTGGTTCGAGCAGCTGATCGTAATCCGCCAGGAGCCGAATGACGTCAGGCATAGCCTGGGTCGTTCGCCAGGTTGCAGCCAGCCCGCCCGAGCAGCGCGTGAAGAGTTCGTCATTGAAAACCTCACGAAGCTTGCCGAGCATGCGCGAAGCTGTGGCCGGCGGGATGCCCAGCTGATTGGCGGCATTGACGAGATTTTTGGTCTCGTAAAGCGTCTTTAAAAAGAGCAATGCAGATCTATCAAGGGTGGTTTTCATTTTTTCGGAATTCTGTGTTTCCACTCAGCCCAACTTGCCGGCGGGAACCTCAGAATAGCATGTCTACTCCTTAAGACCTACTCTTTTGAGGTCGGCAGGAGATGTGCCAAAAAGGTACCGCCAGCTGAACCATGACACTTCAAAGGAGTTGTTTCACTATGAATATTAAAGCAAAGATTACCCCGGTCGCCCTCGCCATTGCGCTGGCCGCAGGTTTTGGTCTCCCGGCCGCCGTACAGGCATCGGGCGGCGGATCCGGTCCGGCCGTGACCTACGTTGCCCCGGGGCAGATTGGTGAAATTGTCGTCAACCCCTATAAGATCGCTCCGCTCACCGCTGTGATTAAGAACGGCGGCTATCAGCTTAAAGACGCCACCGTCCGCGTGGTTCCGAAGCAGGGCGGGCAGGAAATCAGCTACAAGGTCACGGACACGCTTTTGCGCACCCACGCCGGCATTCCGGTCTTCGGTCTTTACCCTGACTACAACAACACGGTCGAAGTGAGCTATACGATCGTCGATCAGGGCCAGGAACGCCGCGTTGAGAAAGAGCAGTACCGCATCTACGCGCCGGCTGTTTATACGCCGGTCAACGGCTCGATGGCTCAGCACCACAACATGTTTGAAACGGAAGTGGTCAAGGTTGATCCGGAATTCAAAGACCGCCTCTATCTCATCAACAACTTCCTTTCGACGGCTCCGAAGCAGGCCCGCGTGGTGTGGAACAACCCCACCGGCGGCGCACTTGAATGGAATTACTATCCGCAGAACGCCATCATTGATACGACGGGCGAAGTCCGCTGGTACATGTTCGTCGATCCTATCTATGATCCGGAAACGATTTATCACTCCGGCATCATGATGGGCTTCCACATGAATCAGGACGGCTTCCTCACGTTCGGCTACGGCCAGCGCTATGCCAAGTACGACCTGATGGGCCGCGAAGTCTTTAACCGTCGTCTGCCGACGGGCTATGCCGACTTCTCGCACGCGCTTGATCCGGCTCAGAACGGCCACCTCTTCCTGCGCGTCTCCTCTTCGGACTACCGTCGTCCCGACGGCAAGCGTGTTCACACGGTCCGCGACGTGATCGCTGAAGTCGATCAGAACGGCAACGTGGTTGATGATTTCCGCCTCTTCGAAATCCTCGATCCGTATCGCGACGTCGTTATTAAGACGCTTGACCAGGGTGCAGTGTGCCTCAATATCGACGCTTCTCAGGCCGGCAAGACGCTGTCGGCGGAAGAACTCGCCGCGATGGATAAGAATGACACGTTCGGCGACATCGCCGGTGTCGGCCCGGGCCGCAACTGGGCGCACGTCAACTCCATTGACTATGACCCGACCGATGATTCCATCATCATCTCGTCGCGCCATCAGTCCGCCGTCGTCAAGATCGGCCGCGACAAGAAGGTCAAATGGATTCTCGCTACCCCGACGGGCTGGAAGGCTGATCTCGCCAAGAAGGTGCTCACGCCTGTTGATAAGGACGGCAAGCCTCTGAAGTGCGAAAACAACCGCTGCGAAGGCGGCTTCGACTGGACCTGGACGCAGCATACCGGCTGGCGTATTGACTCCAAGTCTGATGAACACGTCATCTACTTGTCAGTCTTCGACAACGGTGACGGCCGTTCGCTCGAACAGCCCCCGCTGCCCGACATGAAGTACAGCCGCGGCGTGATCTATAAGATCGACCAGGACAAGATGACTGTTCAGCAGATCTGGGAATACGGCAAGGAACGCGGCCACGACTGGTACAGCCCGGTCACCTCGCTGGTTGAATACGAAACCGATAAGGATTCCGTGTTCGTCTACTCCGCCACCGCTAGCCTTGATCTGAAGAAGTTCAATACGGAAGCTCCGAATCCGTGCATCAACGAATTCCACTGGGGTTCGGTTGAGCCGAGCGTTGAAATCCGCATTAAGAGCTCGCTTGGCTATCAGGCCATGCCAATCAGCGTTGAACGCGCCTTCTCGGGCAAGTAATCCGCTTACCCAGCAGCAGCTTCACGCCGGTGCTTCCCTCGTCTTTCCGTTCTCTGAGCGGCCGACGATAAGTTCCTCGTGAAGCATCTCTAAAAGCGCAGCGCGGCTTGGCCGCCCTGCGCTTTTTGCTTCACTTCAGCGATGAGCTGACAAGCACTCCATTGCCGAGCTCGTCATTCCATGAATGAACAGCCCCTGCTGCAGAAGGCTGTTTCGTCAAACAATGGATTGGATATGTTTTGGATGATCTTGCCGGCCGTCATCCCCAGCGCGGAATTGTGAATGCCCGCACAGTTAAGCGTCCTTCTTCTGATTAGGCTGCGGATCATCGAATTCAATCTCTTCTCGGCGCCGATAAGCAGAACTGACGTCGCGGGGATCAATTTCAATCTGATTGAGCCGCACTGAACGTACTTTTCTCATCACCAAAGTCGAGAAGATGCCTGTACGTCCGATCACTGCCCAATAGATCAGGATACCGCCCGCCGCAACCGCTGCCGCAGCATAGTAGACCGCCGAAAAACCGAAATACGGAACAAGAAGTCCGAGCGTATAAGGCCCAATACCGACGCCGACATCAAGCAGTACAAAGTACGTTGCCGTTGCGCGGCCGACATATTTTTGCGGGCTGACAAACACTGCGAGGGCATGACACGCTGAGGTAATCGTAGCGAAACCCAGTCCGAGTACAAGTGCTCCAGAGAGCAGCATGCCGTTAGAACGAGCCGCACCGATCAGCACCATAGCCGCAGCGAGAAAGATCAGCGCCGGATAGACCACAACGCTGCCGCCGAATTCATCAAGCAAACGCCCTGTCACCGGACGGCTGATGATCGAAGTGAAGGCGAAGCCCAAGAAAAACACCGAACCGGCCCAGAAGAGCGACAGCGATTGTGAATAGGCGCCGATGTATGCAAGGACGGTTGAATAACACACGCCGCCCAGCATTGCGATGAAGGATATCGGCAGTGCCTCGAGCTGAAAGAATGTCGAGAACTTTAACGTACGCATTTCTTTCTTCTCGGCCTCTGTCATGCGGTGCGCCGGTGTACGAATGAGCAGAGACAGCACAAAGGCAAGCACGCCCACCGCCGAACAGATCCAGACGGACGCTTCATACATGCCATGCTGCGTAAACCAAATGCCGAGAAAGGGACCAATGGCCGATGCAATCGTAACGCCGAGCGTGAAATACCCAATGCCCTCCCCCTGGCGTTTGAGCGGAATAATCGTCGCGACGATCGTGGAAGCCGCCGTAGAGGCAAGCCCGTAGGCAAACCCGTGAACCACACGAATTGCCTCAAACTCGAGCATTGATGTAATGAAGAAATAAAGCAGCATAGAAGCGGCATAAAGCGCTGTGCCGCAGCGCAGAACGAATCCGCGCCCCAAACCGTCAATAAAATGCCCTGCCAGAAGGCGGGCAACCAAAGCGGAAATGATGAAAAGACCCGCTGCCAAACCTGCTTCACTCACGTCCGCTTTCCAAACGTGCATGGCATAACTCGTGGTCCAAAGCATCAACTGGTAATAAACCACGTAGAGCAGAAAGTTGGTGACGATGACAAGCAGGTATTGTTTCGTCCACAAACGATCTTTCATTCTGAACGATCCTCCTGAAAATGTATTTCTGAGGACCGTCATTCTTGTCCCGCTCTAAAAGGCTGCAATGTAAAAGCAGCCGTGCCCCGCAGTCCTAAGATTGATCTGTAGCCTGCCCCTTACATTCCCGTACTTCTTATGAGATACGCCTTTAGTATTGAATACGCAATATTCACGTATACAAAGGAAAGAGAGATCGTTTAATCGGCCACATCGAAATCGTAAGCACTGCTCAATTCAGGTTTTCCAGTTCGAACAAGGCACGGCAAGCCCAACCAGCTGGTTTAGGCTTCACCTTCATCCTTATTTTCAAGGACGCCGTCGCCTCTGGGACGAAGACCGTCGAGATCAACGATGAGCACGTCTTGGTCTTCATCAATTGCGCTGCTCTTGCCTAAAGAAAGCGGCACTTCACCGTCCTTCCACTCCAATGCTTCACCGGGCTGCATCTGTGCATCGTGGTCGAGCACGTAGCACGCGGCGCTGTTGAGCAAAATGAAGGCATCGTGGATATCGGCCGCAGTAGACGGGATGTCCATTTCGAGCTTGTCGAACCTTGCGAGACCATTGGTCCAGGCTTTGAGGCGCGGCCGTCCGTCAGCGCCTTCGGGCAGCCGTGAAAGACCGATCCAAAACAAGATGGGCGTAGCGAGCGCCTGCTCGCGCAGCGCCAAAGCCGTTTTGCGGAAATGAACCGGTTCACGCAGCACGTCGCAGTCCAAGAATCCAATGGCCGATTCATTGTCCAGAATCGTAGCGGCCGCGCGGATGAAGAGCGCTGCCTGCGTATTGCGGTGAGTGCCGCCGCCCACGGCGATCATCAGTTCGGACTGCATGCCGCGGATCAATGACCGACCTTCCGGCCAGAGGTAATTTTCGGCCGCACCGTCCATGAAGCGTTCAATGCCCATACGTCCGGGCCGTTCGATCACATTGATGACCACGCCGGTGCCCGGCAGAGCCGCAGCAAAAGGCTGCCCCGGACCGCGCTCGTCTGGCAGCACCTCGAGTTCAATGCCCCAGTCTTTGGCAAAAGACTCAATGAAGTCCTCCGCATCCCAGCCCGGACGGCTGAGCGCAGCCGCACCGATAAAGGGCAGCTGCGACTTGAGCATGGCATTGATTTGACGGATTTCATCTTGAGAATGCATGGATTCGTCGGGAGTGGTCACAGCGGAAACCTCGAGCTGATAAAAAAAGGAACTGCAGTCAAAGTCGGACCTGCAATTTTAGTCAAACCGCAATAATGCCCTACTCGGAGGGGCTTCGGGTGCTTCACTGCAAACATCCGCTGCTGATCGCCTTCAGAAAGGGGCTCCCGCTTTCAACGGCTCAGGATGATGCTAGTCTTTCGATCATTCCATTATTTCTTGCGAGATTTCGCTGCCATGACCCATTCCGCGCCTAATGTTCTCGAACGCTTTCTTCATTACGTCCAGTTCGACACCCAGTCTGATGAGACGAGTGCGGCAGCTCCGTCAACCGCTAAGCAGCTCAAACTCGCCGAAGCTCTTAAGGATGAACTTCATCAGCTCGGCATCGGTAATGCAATGATTGGCCCAGGCGGCGTCGTTTATGCCCACATTCCGGCTTCCTCAGGATGCGAGGACTTGCCCGCTGTCGGCTTTATCGCCCATATGGACACGTCGCCCGATGCGTCCGGATGCCAAGTCAAACCGCAGATCATCCGATTTGACGGCACGGATGTGCTCCTCAATCAAACGGAAGGCATCCGCTTTCCGGTTGAGCGCTTCCCAGAAATCAAAAAGTACATCGGTGAAGACGTGATCTTTACCGACGGCACAACGCTCCTTGGCGCTGACGACAAGTCCGGCATTGCCGCCATTATGGATATGGCCGCCAAAATTACTGCTGATCCGACGATTGCTCACGCCAAACTCTGCATTGCGTTCACGCCGGACGAGGAAATCGGCCGAGGCACGGCCAATTTTGACCTCGAGCGCTTCGGCGCAGACTGGGCTGTCACGATTGACGGCGGTGAGGTCGGAACGTTGGAGAATGAAAACTTCAATGCCGGCTCTGCCGTCGTCGACTTTCAGGGGGTCGGCGTTCACCCGGGGAGCTCCAAAGGGAAGATGGTCAATGCGCTCCGCATGGCCGCAGCCTTTATTGACGCCCTGCCTGCGGATATGGCGCCGGAAACCACCGAAGGACGCGAGGGCTTCCTTCACCCCAATCAGCTCGAAGGCACCGTCACGCATGCCAAACTGCACCTCCTGATTCGCGACCACGATCGAACGCTTTATGAAGAGAAAAAAGTGATCCTCGAGCGCATTGCCGAGAACATTCAGTCGCGCTTCCCCAACGGCGCAGTGACGCTTTCCGTGAAGGACAGCTACGAGAACATGAAGCCCTACATCGACCGCGTGCCGGCCGTCATGGAACATGTTCGGGCAGCTTACCGAGCCGCTGGGCTCGAACCCATCGAGGAGCCGATTCGCGGCGGAACAGACGGAGCGCGTCTCTCCGTCATGGGACTTCCCTGCCCCAATGTCTTCACGGGGGGCCTCAACTATCACGGCATCTATGAATGCCTCCCTGTGAAATCACTCGAGCTCGCGGCCAAAATCGCCTTTGAGCTCGCGGTACTGTCGGGCAAAAAATAAATGAATCGCTGAGGATTTCGTTCTCAGCCGTCAGATCTCTGGTCCGTCAGGCGCGATATCAGTCCTCTTTGAAGCAGTCCGCTGAGTCATCTCATCGGCCTGCTTCTTTTTTTGTGCGCCGCAGTTCTCAGGACTCCTCCCCCATGAGGGGGCATCGATACGCCAATCGTCCGTTCGTGATGCATAATTGTGCACCAATCCAATAAGCGAAACAGACGCTCAATCTGAGCACTCTTCGTTCGCCCTTTCTATCCAGCCTTACCCAAGCCCGAGGTTCAGTACATGCAGCGCCAATGGACTCCTATTAAAGAATACTCAGACATTCTCTTTGAATACTTCGAAGGCATCGCCAAGATCACCATCAACCGCCCACAGGTGCGCAACGCCTTTACGCCGACCACTGTTGCGCAGATGTCTGAAGCCCTCGTCATCTGCCGCCAGCGAAACGATATCCGCGTAGTCGTTTTCACAGGTGCCGGCGACAAAGCTTTCTGCTCTGGGGGCGACATGCATGTCAAAGGGATCGGCGGCTACATTGATCCTACGGGCGTGCCGCGGCTCAATGTGCTCGACGTGCAAAAACAAATCCGTTCGCTCCCCAAACCCGTCATCGCCATGGTGAACGGCTTTGCGATCGGCGGCGGCCATGTGCTGCAAGTCGTCTGCGACTTGTCTGTTGCAAGTGAGAATGCCGTGTTCGGACAGACCGGCCCCCGCGTCGGCTCCTTCGATGCGGGGTTCGGGGCGAGCTATCTCGCCCGCTGCGTCGGACAAAAGAAAGCGCGTGAAATCTGGTTCATGTGCCGCAAGTACTCGGCCCAGGAAGCGCTCGAGATGGGGCTGATCAACAAAGTCGTGCCTTTTGATCAGCTCGAAGATGAAGTGGTCGACTGGGCCAAGACCATCATGAACCACTCGGCTTTGGCCATCCGCATGATCAAAGCCGGTCTCAATGCTGAGCTCGACGGTCAGGCCGGCATTCAGGAGCTCGCCGGGGACGCCACGATGCTCTACTACATGACTGAAGAAGCACAGGAAGGGGGACGCGCATTCCTCGAAAAGCGCGTGCCGCACTTTAAATACAACACGGATCCGTCGAACCCGTGAGTGCCCGCAATCTGTATGTGAGGATTTTTTCATGAAAGCCGATGAAGCAGGCATTGTGATCAGCGGCCGCCGCTGGTCAGCCTCCGATTTTGTGCGTGCAGACGGGACGCCGGGACCTTGGACGTCTAAGGCGCTTGAGGCGGCTCCCCTGAGCTTTGAGACCGAGCTCGGCCGATTCCTGACGGAATTCTTTTCGCCCGGCGCAGCCGTAACGGTGCACACCAGCGGTTCGACGGGCGCTCCCAAGGCTTTCGCCGCAGAAAAAAGCCGCATGCGGGCGAGCGCTCGTGCCACCATCGCGTTCTTGGGGCTTAAACCCGGCAGCACCAACCTGCTCGCTATGCCGCTTCGCTTCATTGCCGGAAAAATGGTGGTCGTGCGCTCTCTTGAATGCGGCCTAAACCTCATTCCCGTCGAGCCCTGCGCCAATCCGTTCCTCGAGCATCCCGAGGCCGCTGACCTCTGCGCACTCACGCCGATGCAGGCCGCAACGGTGCTGGCCAATCCCGCTACGAGCCGCTTTCTGCTTGAATCGCGCGCAGTCATATTGGGCGGCGGCCCGGTTGATGAGGAGCTCGCGGCAAAACTTCAGTCTGCTCAGGGTGCGGTCTATGCCTCTTACGGCATGACAGAGACGCTCTCGCACGTCGCCCTGCGCCGACTGAACGGCCCGACGGCAGACGCGGGTTTCCGCGCGCTTCCGGGCGTAACGATTTCGCTTTCGGCGCTCAATACCCTTCAGATTGATGCGCCCGCCGTAGCGGCCGAGACGCTCATCACCCACGACCGTGCTCGGTTTAATCCCGACGGGACATTCAGCCTCATCGGACGTTTGGATAATGTCATCAACACGGGTGCGGTGAAGATCCAGATTGAAGAAGTCGAAGCCAAGCTCAAACCCTTCATTTCGGGCAGATTTGCCGTCAGCGCCAGAAAAAGCCGTCTCTTTGGCGAAGAAGTCGTGCTCGTTCTCGAGGGAGCACCCGCGCTCCTCAGCACTTTGGACTTCTCCCGCATGCGGCAGGCCTTAGGTCGGTTTGAGCGGCCGCATTGGGTGGTCTGCACCTCCGCGCTCCCGCTCACCGGTTCCGGAAAACCGGATCGTCCGGCCATCCGCAAGGCCGCTGAAACGCTCGTTGCAGAGCCTTGGGCCGCGCTCGAAGCAGGTGCGGCTTCCAATATCATCGGAAGCCGCTGGGGTTCATTTTCAACCGGCCAATCACTCGCTAAGCCCGCTGTGCGGCAAGCCGCCTCATAATATAAAAGGAGCGGTCAGAATCCCACTTGGTGCGAATTGCCGTTATTCAAATGATTCGTATCGATCTCAACGAGTTCTATTCGTTTTTGAGCCTCACCTTCCCACCAAGTGGTTGAATCGCGTTTCACACATTCTTCAATAAAGTTCTTCACTAATTCGGAAGTCGTGAGGTTGTTGCGCCGGCAGAGCGCATCTACCTCAGCTTTAAGCGCATCGCTTGTGCAGCAGCAAACAACGGTTGTCTTCGGAGCCTTACGACCCTTTTTGATCGTAGACCTTGGATTTCGTTCAAAGAGGAACATCGGGGGAGCCTCAGGAAGTTTATTGAGCCTCACATTTTAGAAATCGCACCGCGCAAATAGAATCAGCTTTCTTATGCCGCTTGCAAAGACGCAGACGACATAAGCATCTCTACTGAGTCCAAAGTGCTGTTGACAACTTTAATATATTGCGTTCTACCTGCAGCGCACGCGTCTACAAAACCTGATGCATGATGAACATCTGTTCAATATGGGTTTAAGGACAGCGTCGCCCAACGGGCTTCGATGCGGCAATGCCTGCTGAACAGCCTAGAACCCGCTCACTCTGTTCTGCGCGCCGTTTTTTGCTCTCAGCGAAGCGGCACAAAGCGCTCTCACGGCCTGCAGCCTTCATAGTTCATTCCGCGAAGGAACATTCTGAACGGCTGCCTGCCCGTTAATTGATAAAACAGATCACATCGACTTCATCACCAGCATTGATGCCGTCTTTGCCGACCTTCACAACCCCTGCAGCATCTCTCAAAAGGAGCACCGATCCGGTCCCCTTTTGAACCGCTCGAGCGATCCTCGTGCCGCCGCTGGTGCCAAGCGACACGCAAAGCTCACCGGTTTTCCCTGCCGGGATATTGCCCGAGAATGTTGCCCGCACCGCTTTTTCATGGAGTTCGATGCCGCTGCGCGCCGCAATGAGCGGCAGCACGACGCGTTGAGCAATCATCATTGCAGCGAGCGGGTTTCCGGGAAGACCGATAACCGGGCGGCCGTCGAGTTCTCCGGCAATAAAGGGACTCGCTCCCCCGCTGCATCGATCCGCCTCCTGTGAGTCCAGCAGCTTGCCGCCGGCCTCCAGAATAGCCCTGCGGGTAAGATCTTTCGACCCCCGGCCGGTTCCGCCGATCGTAATCAGGACGTCAGAGCGCACCGCAAGTCCAGTGAGTGCGGCCGCAATGGCCTCAGAATCGTCAGCAGCGCTTCGCGCCCATACATCGCGGATACCGGCATCGAGCAGGAGTGAACGCAGATAAGCTGCGTCGCTCGATACCCGGGTGGGGCCGTCCGCTCGGCAGACGAAGTCGCGCAGTTCCGATCCGGTCGCGATGATGCCGACCGAGGCGAGGGATCTCGCCTTCACCACATCCATTCCCGCCTCAAAAAGAAGTGCCGTTTCGGCTGCCCCGATGCGAACGCCGCTCTTGAGAAGCAGGTCCCCCACACGCCATTCAGCACCTCGCCGCATGATGCCTTTTTCCGGTTCCGCTGCTTTTTGTGCATCCGCCAAATCAGTTCTGGCTGCGGAAGGAATAATCGCATTTACCCCTTTAGGGATAGGTCCGCCGGTGTTCACCCAAATCGCGGACATCGGCGGCAGATCGGGCGGCGTACGCCCGTTTTCGACAACCTCATCGAGCACCTTTCTGGGGCCGGATTCCAAGGCATTCACGGCCCAGCCGTCACGCAGCGCGAGGTCGTAGGACGGGACATCGTTTGGAGCAAAAACATCCTCTTGCAGTTCTGCTCCAAGCGCATCACAAAGCCTGATGAGCGTTGGCTCGGGGTGGTACCAAACAGACGGAAGGTCAACCGGACGCAGAATAAAGCCCGATGATGAGTGCGGTCCGAAGGCGGCGGACATAGTGAATAAATTCCGAAATAAAAAGCGGACTGTCCCTCTTTCTTTTTTCGTTATTCCCTTGTAGAATAGCGTCAATGAAGCGAGGGGTCGCTCAATAAAAAAATTTCGGAACGGAGGATGCCGGGCAATCCGGCACCCCATCAGGACAGATCAAAGTATAAGAGATTGATCGTCATTAAGTCGAGATCATCCGCTTCATTCATCCAATTATCGATTTCGTTTCTTTCAAATCGACAAAATAGAAATCATTCTCATCCGGCGTATTGGTGGTTTCCCGGATATGCTGATCGAGTTATCAACACCCCTCAGCCCCCAACTTGAATGCCGTCCTCCTCCAAGATGCTTCTGCCGCAGGCATTTTCAATCTAGACAAGAACCCTCAAGGGTTAGCCCTCATCTACTTCGGGCCATTTTGGGCAGCCGTCTCTCCCCCTATTGGCATCTGACAAAAGTCAATCTACCTAACGGTACCCTGCGGGAAAAATCGCCTTGCTTTCGAAGAAAGAGCGCGACCCCGAAAAATTTGCTCTATCGGAAAGTGCAGGAATAAAAATTTCGCCATTCCCATCTGCCGGCTTCAGGACAAGGAACGAGAAGCAGATAAAGGAAAGGGCTCGAAAAATTTAATAAGTGCGGCTTCATAAATTCGCCCAATCGGAATCGAGCAGCGAATCAACCGCCGTTCAGCCCGCATTTTCCGCTGAGTCTCCTCGCGGACGCAGCCCCTCTCGAATGAAAGCGTCATTCCACCGCAGGCGTCAGGGACGCACTGCGGACGAAGCGGCCCGCGGGGGCTCCGCCGCCCGCCGCCTCGAAAAAAACGCAAGGGAGACTCCACATGGAACTCAATGACATTCTCGAGAAGCTGTCGCTGCCGCAGGACCTCACGCGGCGCGGCTTCCTGAAGGCCGCATCGGCGGCTGCCGCGCTCGGGCTCTTAAACGATGCGCGAGCCAAAACCGGCGTGCGGCCGTACGTGATTCTCGAAACGGCCAAGGGCCTCATCATCGCCGACCCCAATCTGTGCGTTGCCTGCCACCGCTGTGAGCTCGCCTGCACGGAATTCAACGACGGCAAAGCCACGCCACGCCTCGCCCGCATCAAGATCACCCGCAACGTCATGTTCGGCCCGTCGGGCACCAACCCCATTCCGCCCTCTTTCGGCGTGCACGGCAACGGCCTCGTTGTTCAAGACACCTGCCGCCAGTGCCCGCACCCGGTTCCCTGCGCCAATGCCTGCCCGCAGGGCGCTATTCAGGTTGATCCGGAAACGGGCGCCCGCGTGGTTGTCAAGGAACGCTGCATCGGCTGCCACCTCTGCGAAAAGGCTTGCCCGTGGGACATGATGAGCTTCGACGACGAAGAAAACAAAGCGTCCAAGTGCTTCCTCTGCAACGGCGACCCGAAGTGCGTCAAAGCCTGCCCGGCCGCCGCCATCCGCTACATCCCCTGGACCGACCGCTCTCACGAAGAAGCGCGCCGCGTCCCGCACGGCTATCTCGCCCGCGAGAACGCTGCTGAATGCAGCATCTGCCACCGCTAACCCATTGTTCTGGAAGCTTCGAAAATGTCTGAAACCAAGAAGAGATACGGCTATACGGGCAAGGGCCTGCGCGTCAATCTCACGACGGGAAAGTTCACGGTTGAACCGACCTTCCCGCGCTTTAACGGCTTAATCGGCGGCACCGCCTTCGGCTACCGCGTGCTCTGGGACGAAGTTCCGCCTGACACGGACTGCTATTCCCCGGAAAACAAAGTGGTCATCGCCCCGGGTCCGCTCTCCGGCACCGGCGCCATCTGCTCGGGCCGCACCGCACTCACAACGCTTTGGCCGACTTCGTGGCCTCAGTCGCTGATTGCGAGCGCGCACGTGGGCGGCGAAATCGCGCACAAGATGAAGTATGCCGGCTGGGACTTCATCATCATTGAAGGCGAAGCCAAGAAGCCCTGCTACCTCTACATTCACAATGATCACGTCGAACTGCGCGATGCGCATTTCGTCTGGAACCAGGGCACCAAGCGCTCCTACGCGATGATCGCTCAGGAAACGAACGCTGACGCGAGCATCGGCGTGATCGGGCCGGCGGGTGAAAATCTCGTGCCGATGTCAAACATGATGTTCGACAAGAGCCACAGCGCCGGCGGCGTGGGCAGCATTTTCGGCAAGAAGAACCTCAAGGCTATCGTCGTCCGCGGCGATCAGGCCATTCACATCCACGCCAAACCGCAGGAATGGGAAGCGCTGATGGACAGCCACCGCGCCATCCTCGGCGCCCACACGCAAACGGTCGTTTCCCGCGTTCCGTCGCCGCTCTTTGAGTACTCGAGCCCCTCGAGCCGCTGGTCGGGTCTGCCCGGCCGCGTCTGGGGTGCGGCCAACCCGCCTGTGGTCATCAACGGCGACATTCGCGACGTCAATCACATCGCCTACCGCACCTGCTCGGCCGAGTTCTACCTCGGGCCGTCGCTTTGGAAGTACCACGTCCGCACGACGGGCTGCTACGCCTGCCCGATTCGCTGCTACTCGGTCATTCGCGACGAAGAAACCGCGGCCAAATATAAGGTTGACCCGATCACCGAACAGACCTGCCTCGCGCTCTTGGGCCGCTGGTTCTTCCCGAGCCTCATCAACGACCTCGAGAAGCCCGTGTCGCGTGAAGCCTGCCTCGTGGGCTCGCAGACGCTCGACGACCTCGGCATCTGGTGCAACTACGGTCAGCTGCACCGCGACTTTGTCTACTTCCTCAAGAAGGGGTATTGGAAGAAGTACCTCTCCGAAGAAGAGTACAAGCAGATTCCGTGGGACAAGTTTGAAAATCCCGATCCCAGCGCGCTTCAGGACATTCTCCCGCGCATTGCTTACCGCAAAGGCGAATTCGGCCGCTGGCTCGGTGAAACCACGCCGAAGATTCTCGAACACTTTGGTCTTGCCGAATCGGCCTGGCAGAAGGATCACGATACGCTTTACTGGGCGCACGGCCATCCCAAGCACCATTCCAACGAAGACGACGGTCAGATCGGCTGCGTGCTCAATTCGCTCTACAACCGCGATCCGATGAGCCACGGCCACATCAACTTCACCCGCTGCGGCCTGCCCATCGATGTGCAAAAGCGCATCGGCGAGAAGTTCTGGGGAAGTCCGGATACCGTTGATGCGATCGGTGACTACACGCCGACCAACATCTACAAGATGAAGCGTCTGCAGTGGGTTGTCGCCCGCAAGGAACTCCACGACATGCTCGGCATCTGCTCGTGGACGGCTCCGTGGGAAGTCTCGCCGCTGCGCGAAAAGGGCTACATCGGCGACATCGAGATGGAAAGCAAGGTCTTCCGCGCCGTCACCGGCATCGAAATGACCCAGGATGACCTAGACAAGGCCGGTCTTCGCGCCTTTATCCTGCAGCGCCTCTACACGATGCGTCAGCTCAAGAGCCGCAACCCCCGTCAGGATCATGACCAGTATCCGGAATGGATTTTCTGGGATCCCAAGGGCAAAGCGCCGTTCACCAAGGGCACGATCCGCATGGAACGCTCCGACATCGAAAAGAGCTTCGACCTCTTTTACGGTCTCATGGACTTCGATGTGAAGACCGGTGCTCCGACGGAAAAGTCACTCAAGGAATACGGCCTCGACTTCGCGCTTTCGACGATGAAGCAGGAAGGTCTGATGTAACTGCGCGCCGACAAGAGGTATTGAGTCATGAATCGCGAAGCAGAAATCCGTGCCGACATGAATGCTGCCGAGGGAGCCGCTCAGGCGTCTGCCGCGGCAGCGAGTGCGGCTGTCATTCAGGGAAACGCCCCGTCGGCCTTGGATGAGCTCTCCCGGCTTGACGCCGACGTCCTGATCCTTGTGGATCTCGTCGCCGACGCGAGCCGTCGGGTTGAACTCATCGAGCGCCCTGCGCTTTTCGCGGCTTTCCGCGAAAAAGCTGCAGCCGCACCGATCCCCAAGGCGCACGAGCTTCTTGAAGATGCCGACCGGCAGATGGACAGCACGTATAACCGTGCGCCCGGCACGGTTTCCTTCGTGCCGCCGAAAACGAAGAACCGCGAAGAGCGCGAAGCCAACCGTCTGAAGGTACCGACGCTGCGCGATCAGCGCGAAGCCTTCACGCGGCGCGAACTGCTGCGCGGACTGCTCGAGGGGCGGCTTGCTGAAACGGCTCAAGCCCTTGAGCGTGAAAACGCCGCTGCTGAGGCCGACGCCCAAGAAGCGCCCGAACCCCGCGAGATCACCGAAGAGTACTTCAATCAGGTGGTGGACACTGCGCTCGCCCGCGACTGCGGCGTCGCAAACTTGACCTCCTGGGACGAGAAGGAATATTTCCACTATCGCCCGCTCCTGTCGGCCTCTTATGCCCGCATTCTTTCGGCCAAGAACAACCCCGCCGAAATGATCTGCGACCTTGTTCGCGAGCACTCGCGCATCTATCCGCGTCCGGTGACGATTGGTACCTTCCAGGAAGAGCCCTTCAATCTGAAGCCCGAAGAACTTCAGGAACTGATGCAGTCCTTCCCCAAGGATCCGAAGAAAAGCGACATTAAGTTCACCACTTCTTCGCTCGGCACCGTGTTCCTTTATTCGAACAAGTACCTCGAAGACGACTATGCGGACTTTCTCGCGCAGTACCTCGACGTCGACCAGGTGATGAGTCCCTGAGGTGCTCTGCGCATCTCAGGCGACCCGCCCAGTGCGGCTTTACATGACTCCAATGCCTCATGAGGCCTGCATGCGGAACGCAGATCTCGGTCCGCACGCACGATATGAAAAGGATTCCCCAAATGAACACCCGTATTTTCACGACCGGCGCCCTTGCCTGCGCGGTCTTTCTCGCCGGCGCCGCACAGGCGGCGGAACAGGCGGCCGACCCCTATCCGCCCGTGAAGTTTGATCTGCCCGAGCATCAGGCCTTTGTTGATTCGCTTAAGCTCGACCCCGCGCGCCACCAGGGGCCGCAGACAAAGGAAGAAATCAAGGCTGAACTCACCAAGATCTTCAACGAAAAAACCGAGCAGCACGCCCTCACGAAGCACTATGAAAAAGGGCTTACCTGCGTGACCTGCCACGATCAGCAGCGCGTGGGCGGCCCCGACTGGATGACGTCCGTGACGGCCCCGGAAATGAAGAAAGAATGCGGCGACTGCCATGAAACGCAGAAAGCCGTCTTTGCGAAGACCGATACGCATCAGAAGATCACCTGCGTGGCCTGCCATATGCCCAACATCCCTTCGCCCGAAGACTTCACCGGCCCCGACGCTGTTGAGCAGTACTACTCGGCCGTGCGCCGCTCGCATCTCTACCGCATCAATACGGACCCGACCGCACAGACGCTGATCCGCTCCGATGCGAAGGAAGGTTCGGGCGAACGCCTCTGGACCTATGCGCTCGACAAGAAGGGTCATGCCTATGTTGATATCGTTTGGTCCTGCGGCCGCGCCACGCCGGGCGATTACACGCTCTCGGGCGACGCTCAGGGCTGCCACAGTCCTGCAACGAGTACGCTTGACGAGGGGCTGCGCTACGGCAGTCAGCAGGCGATCTATGACGAGATCCAAAAGTGGCAGGAACCGGTCAAAGCCAAGTTTGCTGAAATCGAAAAGGGTCTCGAGCGCATCAAGCAGCTTCTGGAAGTGACAAAACTCACGCCTGAAGAACTCGCCGAAGTCCACCTGATGCTCGACAAAGCTCAGGAAATCTACGACCAGGTGAAAAAAGACGGTTCGTGGGGCGTTCATGCGCCGCGCTACCTCTTGGATCGCGTAACGTCCGGCGCCGCCTACATCGTGCGCGCTCAGGCCATCGTCGATAACGGCGGCTATCAGACCGCTGCCGACAAACGCGCCGCTGAGAAGAAGGCCGCCAAGTAACGGCTTTCACTGAGCTTCGGGGGATTCCATCCCCCGAACGATCCTCATTTCACCTATTGCGGTTTCTGGCGGACTTCAGGCTTAAAGCCTTGCTGCCGCCCGTCACCGCTAGGGAGATCCAAGTGCCCCAAAACATTGACCGGAGAAGCTTCCTCACGGCAGCCGCCGGCGGACTTGTCGTCATTTCGCTCGGAGGGTGCACCTCCGACACGGTCGACGGCAAGAAGCGCCCGCACTACGTGATGGTCTTCGACCAGAATAAATGCGTCGGCTGCGGCGAATGCAAACGCGCCTGCAACGAAGCCAATCACCTCCCCCCAGGGCGCTCGCGCGTGCTTTTGCAGCGAATGCCGGGCCCAGAGCGTCACTACATCCGCGTTTCCTGCCAGCAGTGCGTGGATTCGCCTTGCGTGAAGGTCTGCCCGACCGGCGCCTGCCACCACGATCCGGAAACCAACATCGTCACGATGAATACGGACCGCTGCGTCGGCTGCAAATACTGCATCGCAGCCTGCCCCTACAACGCCCGCTGGATCAACCCGGAAACCAAGGTTGCCGACAACTGCGACTTTTGCCTGCATTCCAAGAACCTCGCCGCCGGCGAGCTTCCCGGGTGCGTTGCGCACTGCCGCTTTCATGCGCTCTCCTTCGGCGACCTCAATGATCCCAACTCCTTCGTCTCGAAGCTGCTCAAGGCGAAGGACACGGTGCGCATTCGTCCGTGGCTTGGCACTGAACCAACCCTGCGGTACATCCCCGTGGTTAAAACCGGAGTTCGATAATGGACGGCGTTCTTGATTTTTCAATCGGTCTCACCGAAGGCGTCGCCTGGCCGTGGCCGATTGCCGTGTACCTTTTCCTCGCAGGCATCTCGGGGGGCTCGCTCGGCGTAATACTCACGATGATGAAGCTTCGGGGACTTTCGGGCGACGAACCGCTCCTCAAAGCATCCTCGTCGATCGCGCTGGCAACGATTCTCCTCGGCATGCTCTGCCTGGTGCTCGATCTGACCGATCCGCTCTTTTTCTGGCGCATTCTCGTCTTCTACAACCCGACGAGCGTCATGAGCGTGGGCGTGATGATGCTGCTTTTTTACATCCCGCTTACTGCGGTGCTCACGGTGATTGTGCTTCGGCACAGTCTGAAGTGGCTGCCGTTTGGGCTGGGCGATTTGGTCGAAAAATTGGGCGACATCTTCAATAAAGCCAGAGGCCCGATCACCTGGATCGTTCTCTTTCTGGCATTCGGCATCTGCGCCTACACCGGGTTCCTGATTTCCGCACTGATCCGCTATCCGCTCATCAATACGGCCGTGCTGCCCGCGCTCTTCGTAGCGTCCGGCGTCTCGGCGGGCACAGCTGCGGCGAAGCTCCTCGCAACTGCGGTATTCGGTGAAAAACGCGATTCGCATACGATGCATATCCTGCATCTGGCCGAATGGCCGATGATGGCAGCTGAAATCTCCTGCATTTTCATGATCGCCATGGCGATGATCTTCGGCATGGCCGGGGCTCAGGCTGCGGTCACCGCCTTCACGACGGGCGTCTGGGCCACCGTCTTCTGGGTGGGCGCTGTGGGTGTCGGCTTCGGCGTGCCGTTTGCGCTCGGCATGACGGGCTGCACTCGTTCGGCTGCCGGCTTTTGGACCGCTGGATTTGCAGCAGTTGCCGGCATGATGTGCCTTCGCCTCTTCATCCTCTACGCCGGCCAGCTCAACTCTCTGATGCTCACTCCGGTATAAGTTTTTCCTCCTCAATCTCCTAAAGCTCTCCATGGCATGCAGCGTCCGCAGCGCCTGTTTCCTGTCGATCGATACAAGCGGCCCGAAAGACGCGCTCGAACGCATCAATGCCACTCTCAGAGATCTCTGCAGAAGATAAAAGCGTAAGCAATATCTTCTGCAGTAAATCTCATGGCGGAACCCCTTCCTCGAGTGTGGTTCCGCCTTTTTTTGTTCCTCATGCAGAGAAGCGCCTACTGCCTATCTACTGCCTACTTACTGCTAAGCATGCAGTTAACTGTCGGCTTAGAAAGTGTGAAATATCGGCCCCTTATCCGCTGAAGAGCTATCCAGAGAGGCCTCTGAAAAAGCGCTTCATGGCTTTTGCCAACAGACAATAATTCAAAAGAATCAAGGCAGTCTATGGAACGTAAGACCTGAGTTGCTGCCGCGGACCAGCCGCGGCACAGCAAAATGTTGATGCCGACAGCCACGGTTTGCTCACTGAGAAGCTACTGCGTATCTACTGCCTACTTACTGCTTATGTGGCTGCTAAGTAGGCAGTTAACTGCCTGCTTAGCAAGTGTACTGAGTCACTTCATTTCCGCGATATCCGCTCAGAACCACTGTCCGAAGCGACGAATGTAAAAGCGCTTCATGCCTTGTGCCAGCAGACAGTAACTGAAGAGAATTGCGGCGAGCCACGGGAAATATGTCCAGGGCAGCGGCTGCAGGCCGACCATGGCACCGAGCGGCGAAAACGGAATGCCGATGCCGACAGCCACAATCACAACCGTCATCAGCAGAACCGGCAGCGCGGCGCAGCTTTGGAAGAACGGAATTTTTTCGGTTCTCAGCATGTGTACCACCAAGGTTTGCGAAAGCAGTCCCTCAATGAACCAGCCGGATTGGAAGAGTGACTGACTGGCCGCTGAATTGGCGCCGAAGACAAACCACATCACGGCGTAAGTTGCAATGTCAAAGACCGAGGACGTCGGACCGATCCAGAGCATGAAGCGGCCGATATTCTGCGCGTCCCACTTGCGCGGCTTCTTCAGAAACTCCGGATCCATCTTGTCCCATGGGAGAGCAAGCTGAGAGAGGTCATAGAGCAAATTCTGGATGAGGAGATGAATCGCCAGCATCGGCAGGAACGGCAGAAAGGCGCTCGCAACGAGCACGGAGAAAACGTTGCCAAAGTTTGAGCTCGCCGTCATGTTGATGTACTTGATAATGTTGCCGAAGGTTTCGCGTCCTTTGAGAACGCCTTCTTCTAGAACCATCAAGTCCTTTTCCAGCAAGATGATGTCGCTCGCCTCCTTGGCGATATCGGCCGCGCTGTCGACGGAAATGCCGACATCCGCGTCTTTCAAAGCCGGGGCATCGTTGATGCCGTCGCCTAAGAAGCCGACTGTGCGGCCGTTTTTCTGCAGCACACGCAGAATGCGGGCCTTCTGCTGCGGCGTGAGTTTGGCGAATATGCTGCCCGTCTGTGCCGCTTGAGCGAGCTCAGCGTCCGAAAGGGCCTCGACCTCCGATCCGACCAGAACCTGATCGGCGTCAATGCCGACTTCAGCGCAAATGCTGGCAGTGACGACCGGATTGTCGCCCGTAAGCACCTTGACCGCTACGCCGTGTTCACGCAGCGCCAGTATGGCTTTGCGTGCGCTCTCTTTGGGCGGATCGAGGAAAGTGAGAATGCCTTCGACCGTGAGACCGCACTCATCGTCGTTGACGAGCGACGTCTTTCCATGGTCGGACAAGCGTTTTCTCGCAACGATCAGCACACGGAATCCCTGCTTATTGAAGGCTTGCGTTTGTTCGAGGAGCCCTTGGGCGCGCTCTGGCGTGAGGGGCACCAAAGAGGCGCCCTCCTGCAGGTGCGTGCAGATGCTGAGCATTTCTTCCACCGCGCCTTTGCAGATCAAGCAGCGCTCTTTGGAAGAAGTATCTTCAACAAGCACCGATACACGGCGGCGGACAAAGTCAAAAGGCAGCTCGTCGAGCTTCATAAAGCGCTCGCGCACGGCTCGATCCAAATGAGATTCGCCGCAGCGAAGAACAGCCTGATCGATCAGATTTTTGGCGCCGCTCTGGCTGCTGCTGTTAAGCCAGGCATAGGTGAGCACGGTCGAACTTTCTTTGCCCTGTGCATCCAGATAATGCTCGAGGATGATCTTGTCCTGAGTGAGCGTTCCGGTTTTATCCGTGCAGAGGACGTCCATTGCACCAAAGTTCTGAATGGCATTCAGGCGCTTGACGATCACTTTGCGCCGGCTCATGGCAACAGCCCCTTTGGCCAAATTGGAGCTCACGATCATGGGCAGCATTTCCGGCGTCAGCCCGACCGCAACAGCCAGTGCGAAGAGTGAGGCCTCAAGCCAGTCGCCTTTGGTAAATCCGTTGATGAAGAGCACAACGGGAGCCATGACCAGCATGAAGCGGATCAGCACCCAGCTCACGCTGTTGACGCCTCGATCAAAAGCGGTCATGGCGCGGGTGCCGATGATCGACTTGGCAAGCGAACCAAACCAAGTGCTGTTTCCGGTTGCCACGACCACGGCTGATGCATGGCCGCTCACGACATTGGTTCCCATGAGACAGATGTTTTTCAGGTCAAGCAGGTCCGCTTTGGCATCAGCATTCGGCAGCGCCTTCCGGGTCGTCAGCAGGTGCGCATCGGGTGCAGCATCCCCTTTTTCGACCGGCAGCGCTTCGCCGCTCAGGATGGACTGACTGACGAACAAGTCGCGCGACTCCAGAAGGCGCACATCGGCCGGCACAAGATCTCCGGCGGCGAGATAGACCACATCGCCCGGAACCAATTCACTGATGTCGACTTCTGCGCGGGACAGCGCCGAAGAGCCGTCCCCCGGGCGCCGGACCGTTGCCGTCGTCTTTACCATTGACTTCAGCGCCTGAGCGGCCTTGTTCGTGCGGAATTCCTGCCAAAAGCGAAGCAGACCGCTCAAGATAATCATCGTTGACATGATGACGATGCCGGCCGGCTCAGCTTCTTCGCCCTGTGCGATCGGGAGCCAAACATCCGTGAAGCAGCTGATGGCAACGAGCACGAGCAGCACGTAAATGAAGGGGCTGTTGTAGGCGCCTAAAAGCTGGCGGTAAACCGGCGGCGCCTTTTCCTGAGCGACCTCATTGCGGCCGTAAATGTCAAGACGCTTTTTGGCTTCTTCGGCACTCAGCCCGGCAGGCGTCGCGCTCAGCCAGGCAAGCACCACATCGAGTGTTTGATGGGCTGCCCGTTCAACCGCGAAAATTCTGGTTTTGCGCTGCTTCCCGTTTTCCGCAGCATTCCGGCCGAGGAGCCGGTTCTTTTTGGTCATGTCGGTCATGACACACCTCTTGGATTTGGGTTGACCGCTGCGCTGCTTGTCGCTTAAAGCGCTCCCGACGCAGTGAGCGGTCAGGGTTTCACTGCCGCGCCTGAGGCGCAGCTCCGTCAGACGGCCGATGGTTCTCCAGCCCATCGCCATATGTCTTCATTTCATTTGTGACTGCCGTTCACCCTTCTTTAGCGGTGAAGACGTCTTCCTCACTCAATGAGAAACCGTAATATTTGGGGCCCTAAAAAGTACCGTACCAACCATTAAAAATGATCAGAACGCGTCCATTTTTTGGGCGCAAAAATACCCCTGCATTTCAAGAAATGCATTCAAAGTTTTTCTTTGAGAGGAATTGCGGCGACTCTCGATATTCACCGGACGAACAAAAGGCACCGAACTGAATCGGCTCGACAAGACCCAAAACACCGCAGTCAGAGGTTCACGCCAGCGAACCCTGCCGAACGAGGTCTCCCCGTACAGCATGCGGTGAGCGCATCTATTTCGAAATTTCCGGGCAAAATCAGCCCTGCCCTCCTGCTCTGGTCAAATAGACGCAGCACAGCAAAGGGAAGCCGCCTCGCGCAGATCAGATCCGCGAAGGGGGAAAGAGCTGTTGGATATAGGTGAACATGACGATCTGCTCCAACTTTGAATTGATTTTGGGTAGCAATCGTCAAATTGAAGATCGCTGCCCGCCGTATTGATCGTTGATAGTGTCGGCAGGCAGCGCAGAGAAAGTGTTTCTCTGTAGCGGCCTGACTAAATAATCAACAAAGGACTCGGGTGTTCGTCCACCGCTCGTCTCCTATAAAAATGATGCTGAAAGTTTAATCCTGACTATTGAAAAGTCAAGCTTTGCATCACTCATCATGAATAAAAAAATCGATTTAACAAACCAATATGAATAAGAATTTATTGTCTACTGCAGAATTTCTAGGTAACTCAAATTTGTGAAAATTCGTTTCAGCCTTTGGGACAAACCCCAATTATCTATTCAAAGGCCTCTCTTGCTTCAGGCACCAGCGCGAGCTTGGCCTTGAGCTCAGCGGCGGAGTGGCAGCCGAGTTTGCGCATCGAACCGGCCCGATGAAATTCAACGGTACGCACAGCGATTTCAAGGCGTTCAGCAATTTGCCGGTTGGTGAGTCCCGAGACGGCAAGAAGCGCCGTCTGACGCTCTCGATCTGAGAGTGAGAGAAAGGCCGTACGAGCCGCTTCAGTGAGCGCCGCCTGACGAGCGGCTTCATCGGCAGATGAATCCTCGCTCGCCGGCGTGCTGTCAAGCGTCTGCTCGGTCTCCCCAGAGGTCAGTGACTGAGCTATCGTCAGTGCGCGCTCAATCGCAGCGAGCAGTTTTTCCGTCCGCACGGGCTTAGAGAGAAAAGTGACGGCGCCGGCTTCAATGGCATCCACCGCCATGTCGACGTCGCCATGCGCTGAAAGAAAAATGCAGGGCAGCTTTGAACCGAGCTTTTTCATCCGGTCATGCAAAACAATGCCGGACATTTCCCCCATGCGAACGTCGAGAATCGCGCACCCGGGATCTTCCGGACGATCGTTGATGAGAAAGGACTCCGCACTTTCATAGTGCCGCACGATAAAGCCTTCGTTTTCAAGGACGTAGGCCAATGCATCGTGAATATTGGGATCGTCGTCGACAATGCGGATAATAGGAGCGGCGGTCATTTGCTGGGGTCCTTTGGATCCTTTGGAAGAGGCTCAGCCGGCTCTGCGGCCGGCTCGTGAGGCACGGGAATGGAATTATCCGTTTGGGCTCTGCCGGATTGTGATGTGCTGACAAGCGGCAGCGCCACGCGCACGGCGAGTCCGGTCAGGCGAGGATTAAGATCCGTTCGCCCAAAAGTAATGGCGCCGAAGCAGGCCTCAACGATCGATCGGACGATAGCAAGGCCGAGCCCCAGACCGTTAGATTTTTGACTCGATCCGGCCTGCGGCTGACTCGAACCCGCCTCAATGCGCACGAGTTCTTCGTTGGAAAGGGGTTTGCCGCTGTCGGCCACCATGATTACCACGCTGCTGCCGATGACTTCAGCGGTAAAGGCGACCAAGGGTCCGGAGCCCACGAAAACCTCCGGGGCCTTCGTGAGATTAACTGGTTTGGGCTTGCCGCTTGACTCGTCGGCGGCCCAGGCGGCCTGGGCGGCCTCGGCGGCATTCTTCAGTAAGTTGACGAAGACAAGCTCGAGTTCGAAGGCGTTGGCAGAAATATGGGCAGCACTTTTAGGCACCAGCACCCAGAGCGGAAAGTCCCGCATGGATTGTCCGCGCCAGAGGCGCACGGCGCTCTGCATCACATCGGCCGCTGACAGAACGGATCGCTCCAGTCTGCGGCCTTTGGCATAGGCGCGCACACGCTCGACAATCTCACTCGCCCGCTGTGTTTCGTCGGCAATCCGGTCAGCGATGTTGGCCATGCGGTCCGGATCGGCCGAACCTCGGCGAATTTGACGGGCAAGTCCCTCCGCGTAAAGCGATGCCGATGTGAGGGGCTGGCGCAGTTCATGGGCAAAAATGCTTGAAATCTGCGTGAGCGATGCAGTGCGCTGCATGGATGCCAGGCGAGAGGCCTGCGCCATCTTCTGCTCCATCAATTCGCGAACGCGCTCACCCTGGCGGCGCGCAAGCACTTCTGCCCGCCAGCCATGGAAGAGGAGCCCGAGAATCAGAAGCGCAATGACAAGCATCCAGGTGAGATAGTCGTCAATGAGTTCATTAAGCATCGTCGCCCGGAGCTTCTCGGACGGTCCCACGCGAATCGCTTCAAGCAGCGCGTCCACGGACTTGTAGTTCGTCGGAATCGTCCAGCGGGCACCGCGCTCGGTGGGCGGCATCGAGAGAAGCGCAAGCGTCGCGCGCCGCGCGGCCTCGGGCGAAATCAGCTCCGTTGAGGCCATGGTGAAGCCGGGATAAAGGTCCGTGGAGTGCACACAGGCCACGTCCACATTGTCTCGTCGATCCAGAACGCGAAGCTCGCCGACGGCTTCGGGGTGGCGTTCAATAAACTGCTCGTACGCACAGAGCCGCAGGACGCCCGCATCCGCTTTGCCATCCAATACGAGCTTCACAATATCCGATATCGACCGAGCATCGCCCGTGAAAATCGTTTTCCCGAAAAACTCGTTGGGATCGATGCCGAACTTTGCGACTTCACCGAGCACAATTTGCCAGCCCGTGAAGGAAAGCGCGTTGCTCGCCGCAATCGTGCGGCCTTTCAAGTCGCCTAAGGTTTGAAATTCCCGATGATCCTCCCGGACAATCACCGCAGACCCTTCATTGCGGTTGGGATCCGGCCCGCCCTTGGAAACCAGCGTGGCGAGCGGACGAAGGCCAAAGGTTGAAAGCCGTGTGACCGCGCCGGAAGTGCCGAGAATGAACTCTGCTCCGCGGCTCAAAACAATACGGTCGAACTCTTCGAACGTACAGAAAATCAGTTTGATGCCGCGGTTGGGAAAGAGCGGCGCCAGCGCAAGCTTCGTCGCTTCGGTAATGAGCAGATTGTCGCGCGGGAGCGCAAAGGTAATGACCGCAATGCGTATCGGATCTGTCCCCGGCACAGGAATAACCCCGGCATCAGGCGGCACCTTCAAGTCGGCGGCAGAATGGTCCAGCGAAACGACGGCCCCTGTTCCTCGCTCTTCTGCTGGGATTTCGGCCGACACCGCAGCTGCGAGAACACAGCAGGCAAAGCGAAGCGCCCAAAGGCACTGAGCAGTGCTTTTTCGTTTTGCAAACCGAAACCTGAGGCGGGTCATGTCGTTCTGAGCCAGCCGGTTCTATCGGCTTGAGAGCGTTTGTGGATACTTTTTTCGCATACGCGGGTTTACCCGCCTTTCTAGAAAGTTTATCCAACCTTTTCTGCCTTCCTATGGGCTTTCGGTCCTCTGGGGCATTTGAATTCATCCGTTTTGACCAGACTCATTCTTCTAAGGGTTGACCCTTAGCAATCTTTGGATACGTTTTGAGTTTTGCTAATAACGCTTCATGCGGTTCGGCAGGATTAGTATTCATTCATCAACGTTCGATATCGAACTATATAAATGCTCACAACGGTGTTTCCAAGAAATGACCGCCCCCGCAGAAGGAATTTTGATCATGAAGAACATTCTGGTTGTATCCGGCCATCCCAATCCCTCAGCATCACTCGCCAATAAAACCATTCTGGAGAGCCTGAGGGCTACGTTTCCGCAGGCCCAATTCCGCGAACTCGCTTCAATCGTGAAGGACGGCCATTTTGACCCGGTCCCAGAACAGGAAGCGCTCCTGAAAGCCGACGTCATCGTGCTCCAATTCCCGTTTAACTGGTACTCGGTGCCGGGGCTCCTCAAGACCTGGATTGACGAGGTGCTGCTTCACGGATTTGCCTATGGTTCAGGCGCGAAGCTTTCGGGCAAAACCGTGCTGCTTTCCATCACCGCCGGCGCTCCGGAGGCGGCCTACCAACACGACGGCTTTACCGGTCACACGGTATTTGAGCTCCTCACGCCGCTCGCCGTCACCGCCAAAGCCTGCAGCATGATTTTTGCCGAACCCGTCGTGTCGTACGGCTACTCCGTTCCTGCCGCACAAAATGACAAAGAAAACTATCTTGCCAACGCCAGAAAGCATGCCCAAGCGCTTTCGGCGCAGCTGACGGCCCTCTGAGAGGGACGATAAGCGTTTTTTTGAATAAGTTGAATGGATGAGCTTATTCATGCGCCGCTAAGCAATCATGCTGAAGCCCCGGCAGGGTTTGCCTGCCGGGGCTTCAGTCGTTCTCAAATGCCTGAAAGAAAAATCAGCGCTCAGAACTTATGCACAATGCCTGCAGCGACCTCAATGACCGTCGGAGCAAGATCGAGACCGTTTTTCTGTCCCTTCACCGTCTGATAGGAGTAAGAAGCAACGCCGTAGAGCGAAGTACGTTTGCTGAGCGAATAGAGGTACCCCGCCGAGGTGTTCCAACGCGTGATATCCACTTCGCCGTAGACGGCACCGCCTGCGGTCGACATATCCCAGCCGTTCACCGTGTCAATCGTGCCGTCCAGATAGGAAGTTGCCACCTTGAAGGTTCCCCCTGCCGCCGGAATATCCGCGCCGACCGTGAGACCATAGCCCTCGACCTGGAAGCGTTCCGTTTTTGCCTGAGACAGCGCAAAATCTTTCGAGGAAATACTGTCGATGCTGTTCAAATCGGCATTGTCAAAATACTGTGCCCCGGCATAGAGCTTGACGACCTTGAAGTCGTAATTGCCGCCCACCGTCACCGTCAGCGCATCGTCGACCGGGCTGCCCCAACCTTGACCGTTCCACTTTGTGGTTGAGAAGTTCGTTTGGTCAAGAACGGCAGCCAGGTTAAGGGGGCCGTTGGCATAAGTGAGCCCCATCGCGTAATAGCGGTCGACCGACGACTTCCCTTCCACGCCGTGCAGGCCTGCACCGTCGTAGTCATCCTTGGTGTCAGTATCAAACGAATACTGGGCGTAAACCTTAAAGCCCGCAAAGGCCGGCGTTGCATAGGTGACCGTGTTGTCATAGCGGTCAAAACCGCTCATCACGGTGCTCGCGTTGGCCGCATACTGGCCCCAGGAGGTCCCGAAGGGCGACATGCTGCCGAGGAGGCCAAAGGTGCCGTTGCCGCTCGCGAGACTGCCCATCCGGCCGAAGGCGACGGTGCCGAATGCGCCCGACAGGTTCAGCTGGGCTTCACGGCCAAAGAGGCGGTTGTCCTGCGTGAAGCTCCCCGTGTCCGAAGAGAAACCGTTTTCGAGAACGAAGCCGATCTTAAGCCCATTGCCGAGGTCTTCCGTACCCTTGAGGCCAAATCGTGAACCAGCGGTCACGCCGGACTTCATCTGGAAGGTGTCAACCGTATCGACACCCTGCATGTCAGCATCGGCATGCTGGAAAACCAAACCGGTATCAATCACGCCATAAAGGGTGACATCAGCAGCCAAGGCTGAACCAGCGAAAGCTCCAAGAACGGAGAGTGCAGCAAGTGTTTTTTTCATTTGAAAGGGTTTTATTCAAAAAGAACGGCGCTGCTGCCTAAAGGCAGCTAAGCGCTGCGTAATCCCTGCACGAAGCTTCGTCAAATTCTGTCTGATATTGCGAAAACAAAATCTTTTTCGATGTTTCATGCAACCCGGATGGGTTTAGGGGCCGCAATCATCATGCTTTGACCCCGGGTTCCCTGCAATCCAGTCTTTTCCCGGTAAAGCGGCAATACATTGTTTTTTAATAGAACGCTAATAATGTATGTTTGTATTGCATATAAGATATACACCACATATACGGCGTTTTCGCTCTCCGATTCCTCGCGAGCAAGGGTGCGAACGCCGATTGGCCTTTACTGCTCCCGCGCGAGCCAGATAAGGAAGAACATCACCGAGAGGCAGTCCGCTGCGCCCCCGGGCGACAGACGTCTGGCGACGAACTCGCGGTCCACTGTATGGAGAGCATCACGCCACGAGGCTTGGCGCAAAGCGCCGGACTCGAGCAAATCCCGAGCAGAGCGCTTCACTGCCGCAAGTGCCTCTATACCGCCCCGACGCACCAATGTCGTATCGTCGAGTTCGCTCATGATTTCAAAGAGCGCCTCCAGCAGTCTGCGGGCATCGAGCTCCGCCTCCGGCAGACTGCAGAGCGCGAGGAGCGGCGCATGAATGGACGGAAAGCCCGCCGCGGCTTCCCCGCGAATGCCCGTAAGTCCATAGTCACGATGCGCTCGCATACCCGGCGTCTCTTCAGAGGGCCTTCGAATGAAATCCGCGAGCGTAACTCTCCCGAGCTCAGCGGTCTTATCCAAAACGTTTTCAATGAAGGTCTTTTCATCGAGCTCATCGAATGCGCAGCGCTCTGCCGCACTCACCTCACCTGCCGCGCCGAGAACCAGGCCGAGCGAAAAAATGAGCCCTTTGTGGGTGTTGACTTGGCCCGTCGCTTCATACATGGCTTCCTCGGCTTCGAGTCCGATGAGCCTCAGCACCGCGAGCAGAAATGCCGGGTCGTCGGCAATCCGTTCGCCCGCCGCGAAGAACCGCGGAAAAAAGGATGAAATCGCCGCTGCGCTTCTCTGGAACGTGAAGAAGTCCATGTCATCGTGAGAGCCCGAGTGCGCAGGATCCACTAAACCCGGCTTAGGCTGGAGTCCCACCTCATAAAGTGCCGCACGCAGCGCCAGTGCGCCCGCACGACGGGCGGCCGCAGACACACTGAAGGCGGTTTCATACGCCGCGAACCGTGCCAGTCGATCGGTCACGCTTTGCGCGACCTCTTCGGCCGAATGGCTTTTTTCCCGCATGCAAAGCGCTGCCGGCCGGCAGCAGACAAAGCATGTGCGGCCCATCCCGTGACGTGAAGCCAGAGAGACGGTCTTCCCGCCGGCATCATAGACATCAAAGTCAAAAAGCCTTGACCACGGATGGAGGGCCTCGAGCTCCGCGGTCTTCTCCTTGACGCTCTGCGGCGCCTCAGCTGCCGCAAAGAGCACTGACGGCCCTGCTGAAGCATTGGTGAGCGCACATTCCGTGAGCTGCGGAAACCTCATGGCAAACTCAGACATGCCGCTTGCGAGCAGCCGCCGCAGCAGCGCGGAATCCTTGATTCGGCCGGGGATATTGAGCGCAAGCTGAACCACCGTGTCGCCCGAGTGACGCCGCGCAAAGGCCTCCCGGCGCTCGACGCGCGCCTCCCTCTCTTCGAGATAAGCGGCAAGGCGCTCCGTCTGAGGGGCGTCGGGCGAATAGCAATGCCTCCCCGCGCTCATAACGCCTCCCTGCGGAGCGCTTCACAAAGCGCAGTCCCTTCGGGAGACTTGAGATAGGCAAGCGTCGACGCGGGCACCCACTCCTCAACCTCGTCCATTCGGCCGGCCGTCCAGGCCGCACGCACCCGCGAAGCAGAAATCGCGCCGATTCCGTCTTCAATGCGCGGGACTTCAACGAGTTCGAGCGCGTACTTTTTGAATACATCTTTCAACGCTTCGTTATATGCGCGGGTGACCAGGTCCGTCGGCTCCGTCCCGACGAAGCGCTTGGTGATGCCGAACCCCGGGGCAAGCAGATGCGCAAAGATGGTTCCGTCCAGATGCGTTTGAGCCGGCAGCCGCTCGTTCTTTTTTAGGAAATAAGAGGGAAAGGTCCCGGCAGAAATAATGTACGGGCCGCTAGGCACCACGCGGACATTGGGCAGATCGGCAGTCCCTTCGCGCACGAGCGCGAGTCTCACGTCAAACGGAAAAACCGACTGGTTTTCCTCGACGACAAAAACGATGCACTGCTCAGCATCGCGCGCCGCGAGCTCAATCAAAGCCTTGTGCCCGAGCGTAAAAGGATTGGCGTTAACAATAACAGCCGAAGACCGCGCATTCGGGTTCACGCCGCCCGCGCAGATGCGCCGGATCCACTTCTGGGGCGAACAGCTGCCGAATTCCAGAAGGCACGCGTAGGGCGGAACATTTTCCACGAGCCGAAAGCCCGCGCCGCTGAACGCTTGGGCATTTTGCGACTTCGTGAAGAGCTGCAGGTAAAAGATGCCGCGCTCGCGGGCCTCTTCGACAATCGCGGTAAAGAGCTTCTCGACAATCCCTTTGTGACGCATTTCGGGATCAACCGCGGTATTGCGCACCACACTGCCCGACAGAATGACCGTGCCGACGAGCCGGCCGCCGTTGAAAGCGCCGAAGCACGCATCCGCAAATTCGCGCCGCACCGGCAGATCTCTTTCTCGAAGAAATGCCGTCACCTTCTCCCACTCTGAAGGATCAGCCACTTGTATTTTTCGGATCTCTACCATAGCGCACCCGCTTTGCGGAGGTTTATCTTCATTTCATTATCTGCGCAAATCTTTTGATCTTTCAGGTTACTTTAATTACCAAACACCCTCACATTCAGACTGCAAAGATACAATTAAATTTGCCCTGCCTGCGCTCGTAAATCAGCGGCAGGCAATTATGAAAACACTTTTAACTGGAATGCCGGCCCTTCCATAAACACAGTCCGGTCTCTTGAATATTAAATGCGCCTGCAAACAAAACTTCTTGCATTAACGGCAGCATTGTTGTGCCTGATGCTTCTCGTCATCCTGAAATTCATTCAGGTCTACGAGGGCGACTTTGTGCATGAAGACGTCTCGAACCGCGCTCAGGCGATCTCAAGGCTTGTCGCCTCCAATTCCAAGCTGCAGGACTGGATGGCGCGTTCGCCGCTCACTCCGGAAGGGCTCGAAGGCATCCAGCGTTACTCCGAGCAGGTGCGGCTTGCTACCAGCGTGGAATTCATTGTCATTTTTGACAACCACGGCAAGCGCCTCTCGCACCCCAATCCCTCGAAGATCGGCCTGCACATCCAGGGGGCTGATGAGAGCGGCGCTTTGCGCGGGGAGGAATACATCTCCGTTTCGATCGGCACCCTCGGCGAGTCCATCCGCGCCTTCACGCCGATCTTTCATGACGGCCGGCAGGTTGGTGCTGTCGTCACCGGCATTACGACGGCCAATGCCAAAACGCTCACCGAGGCCCGCATGACGAAGATGCTGGGCGGCATCTCCCTCGTGTTCCTCGTTGGCTTTCTCGCCATCATCATTTTCTCGAGAAAGCTCAAGAAAACGCTCCTCGGCATGGAGCCCGAAGAGATTGCGCTGCAGAACACCATCAGCAGCACGGTCTTAAAGTCCGTGCGCGAAGGCGTGCTCGTCATCGATGCTGCCGGGCGGCTCCAGGTCGTCAACGACCAAGCGCGCAAGATCCTCGCTAAGGCCCATCTCCCTTCGGATGTGCTGGGGCAGCCCGTGGACAGGGCCATCCCGCACACGCGCCTCTTGGAGGTGGTGCGCACCGGACGCGCGGAAAACGATGCCGAACAGAATCTCGGCGGCGTCGTGATCATCACCAACCGTGTTCCGCTTGTCGTAAGGGGAAAGATTATGGGCGCCGTCGCAACCTTCCGGGATTTAAGCGACATGATGGAGCTTGCCGAAGAGCTGACCGGAGCCAAAAAGTGGATCGAAGCCCTGCGGGTTCGGGCCCACAACTACCGCAACACGCTGCACGTCATCAACGGACTCGTGAAGAACCAGCAGTACCCCGAGCTCGAGCGCTACGTCGAAGAGCTGCGCATTGCCGATGAAGTGCATAACGGCCGCATTGCCCGCCTGATCAAGGATCAAGTGCTCGCGGCGTTCCTCCAGAGCAAGGTTGCCCGTGCAGCTGAACTCGGCATTGAACTCGACGTGGAGCCCGATTCCCATGCCGACGAAATCCCTGACGCGCCGTTCCGTCAGGCCCTGCTCTCCGTCGTCGGGAACCTCCTCGACAACGCCATGGATGCCGTGAACGAATCCGAAGAACGGTGCGTGCGCATCCGCATCACGAGCGGCCAGCCAATCTGGTCCGTCGAAGTGTCCGATTCCGGGTGCGGCTTTAAGGGCGACCCGATGCAGTACTTCCGCAAGGGCGTCACCACCAAGGGCGAAGGCCACGGCTACGGTCTTTATCTCGTGGCCCGGGCCGTGCACGCCTATAACGGCTCCATCGAAATCGAAAGCAATTACCCGGCCGGCACCGTGCTTAAGATTGTGATGCAGGCTGCGGGACCCGAATAAGGAGAAAGAAGTGATCCGCGTGATGATTGTTGAAGACGATCCGATGGTAGCGAGCGTGAACGAAACCTACCTCTCCCGCCTGCCCGGGTTCTGCGTCATTGCGAAGGCGGCCGACGGCCTGCAGGCGCTCGAAAAGATCAAAGCGCTTTCCGGGAGCGTCGATCTGGTGCTCCTCGACGTCTTCATGCCGAAAATGGACGGACTCTCTTTTCTTGAACACTTGAAGAACCTTGCGCCGTCGGTCTCGGTGATCATGATCACCGCCTCGCAGAATAAGGAAAGTCTGCGTACGGCGCTCGCTCACGGCGTCGCCGACTACATCATCAAACCCTTCACCTTCGAGCGCTTCAAGGCGGCGCTCATCACCTTCGCCGAACGCTGGCGGCTTCTCCATGAAGCCCAAGACTTCGACCAGTCCGACCTTGACAACATTTTTCACCGCGGCGCCCCGCCGCAGCAGTTTTCCAAGGGCATTGATGCGGACACCCTGGAAAAAATCCTCGCCTCGGTCAATGCGGCATCAGCGCCCGTTTCCACTCAGGAAGTTGCAGACGACGTGGGACTCTCTCGAATTTCCGTACGCAAATATCTTTCTTATCTCGAAGAAAACAACCGTATTCAGGGTGAACTTTCATACGGCGGGAAAGGACGGCCCGTAAAACTTTACCGCGCGCTTTAGCTGCACTTTTATCAATATTAAATTGATCCGCTTTTATCCGTACTTTTAAAACTTACATAATCGATCTACTTAATCTCCTAAACGAGACTTCTGAAAAACCTATTTCCATAATGAAAGTGCTCTTATTCCGGAGGCCCATTATGGAAACCACTTCCAAAACTTTCTGGCAGACCGCCTGCGAACTCAAAATCGGGCCCGTGCCCGCGCCGGTCTACCTCGTACTCGCCGTCATCGTGGCTGCAGCAGCGATTTTCGGCCAGCTGCCCGCCGACATGGTGGGCGGCATTGCCATCATGATGGTGATGGGCATCCTGCTCGGCGACATCGGCCTCAAGGTGCCGATTCTCAAGGATATCGGCGGCCCGGCCATTCTGTCGATTTTTATTCCGTCAGTGATGGTTTACTACGGCCTCTTGAACAGTGACGCCGTCAAGGCGATCACGGCCTTCACCAAGGGAGCGAATTTTCTCTACTTCTATATTTCGTGCCTCGTTGTAGGCTCCATTCTCGGCATGGTGCGCACCGTACTCGTGCAGGGGTTCCTGCGCATGTTCGTTCCGCTCGTCGTCGGCACGGTTGTTGCGTCAATTCTCGGCTGCATTGCCGGCATGCTCTGCGGCGTGGATCTCTATCACACGTTCTTCTTCATCGTGATTCCGATCCTTTCGGGCGGCGTGGGCGAAGGCATCCTTCCGCTCGCAGCTGCTTATTCGGAAATTCTGAATCAGTCCGCCGATCAGTTCCTCGTGCACTTCGTGCCCGCTGCGATGCTCGGCAACCTCTTCGCCATCATGTCCGCGGGCTACCTCAAGAAGATGGGCGAGCGCTTCCCGAAGCTCTCGGGCAACGGCAGTCTTGTAAAGTCGGGCGACCTCTCCGACATTACGAACGCCAAAGCCGAGGAAGCTCCGCTCGACGTCAAGATGATGGGCGCGGGCCTCGTCCTCGCCTGCTGCTTCTTCTGTGCAGCCAAGGTGCTCGCCCTCTGGATTCCAATCCCCGCGCCGATTCTGATGATCGTCCTTGCCGCGCTTATCAAGGTCCTCAACATCATGCCGACCGTGATGGAGCAAGGCGCCAAGCAGTGGTACAAGTTCGTCTCCGGCAACCTCACCTGGGCGCTTCTCGTCGGCGTGGGCGTCATCTATACGCCCTGGAATGACGTTCTCGCAGCCATCACGCCCGCCTACATCTTCACGATCATGGCGACCATCTTCGGCATGGTTGCTTCGGGGCTCCTCTGCGCGCGGTTCATGAACATGTACCCGATCGAATCCGCGATCGTCACCTGCTGCCACTCGGGCTTGGGCGGCACGGGCGACGTCGCCATCCTCTCGGCGGCCAACCGCATGGGCCTGATGCCCTTTGCGCAGATTTCCACCCGCTTGGGCGGCGCCTGCACGGTAATTGCCGCGACGATTCTAATGCGTGCGCTTCAGTAAATCGCCCTCATCCCAAGCACTTTGCTCTGCCAAGCTCTTTATTCATGAGGCACATCATGCGACAAGGACAAGCCGGAACACTCGAAAGCAACGACGCGGTCATCACGGTCGCCGAAGCCCCTGCGGGGAGCGGGATCATCATCGACCTTGAAAGTTCTGTGAAAGCCGCCTACGGCGACGCGATCGAAGCCGTCATTCGGGACGCGTGCCGCGAGGCCGGGATTGAGGACGCCGAAGTCGACGTCCGCGACAAGGGCGCGCTCGACTGCACCATCCGCGCCCGCACCCTGACGGCCATTACCCGCGCCGGCCTATAAACCAGCCAAAGGACAACTCATCATGAGACGTACGCTTTTGTTTCTGCCGGGAAACAACCCCGGCAATCTGCAGTCCGGCACAGTTTTCGGCGCTGACGGCATCATCCTCGACCTCGAGGACTCCGTGTCGCCCGCAGAAAAGGACGCGGCGCGCCTTTTGGTTGCGAGCGCCTTAACGAGCGTTGATTACGCGGGCGTGGAACGCGCCGTGCGCATCAATACGTTCGCCGCCGGCGGCGAAGCGGATATTGCTGCCGTCGTACCCTGCGGACCGGACGCTGTCATGCTCCCCAAGACTGAATCGATCGACGACATCCGGGCCTGCGAAGCACTGCTCGAAAAGGCTGAGGAGGCCTGCGGGGCAAAGAAGAAGACCCTCATCATGCCGCTCATTGAAACGCCGATGGGACTCGCCCGGTGTCTCGAAATTGCCTTGGCGAGCAAACGCGTGACGCTCCTCTCACTTGGCGGCGAGGACTACACCGCATCGCTCGGCACTCAGCGCACGCGCGAAGGCCGCGAACTCATCTTTGCCCGCGGCATGCTCGCCAACGCTGCAGCGGCTGCCGGCATCGACTCCATCGATGCCCCCTTCGCTGATACCAACGATCCCGAAGGGCTCTTTCTCGATACTCAGAACGCCCGTACCTTCGGCTTCAAGGGCAAGTTTGCCATCAATCCGCGCCAGATCAGCGTGATCCACAAGGCATTTGCGCCGACCGCGAAAGAAATCGCCTGGGCCAAGCGCATTTTGGTCGTCATTGAAGAAGCTCAGAAGAAGGGCGCCGGCGTCATTGCGCTCGACGGCAAAATGGTCGACGCGCCGATCGTCGCCCGGGCCCGCCGCACCATTCATATGGCAGACATGCTCGGCCTGCTGGAGGAGGAATAACCATGCGTAAGACCATTCTCGGCCGCGAGATTCCCGATCAGCTCGACGGCATCGAGCTCAAACCCTTTGCCGGCGCATTCGCCGCCCGACCCTCGGGGAAGCGCGCAGCGCCCCCCGTCAAGTGCAGGCTGCCCGGCGACGGCAAGTGCCTCCCGGACCTTGACGCCGTCTTTACGAAGGTCGGCCTGAAAAGCGGCATGACGCTCAGCTTCCATCATCATTTCCGCAACGGCGACATGCTGATGAACCAGGTGATTGCAGCGGCTGCTAAGCGCGGGATCAAGGATCTCCGAATCGCGGCAAGTTCGATCTTCCCCGTACACGCCCCGCTGGTTGAATTCATCCGATCCGGCGTCATCACACGCATCGATTCGGACTACATCAGCGGACCAGTAGCCGAGGCCGTCTCCTCGGGACTCCTCCCCCGAGCTGCTGTTTTCCGTACGCACGGCGGCCGAGCCCGCGCCATTGAATGCGGCGACCTCAAGATCGACGTCGCCTTCATTGCTGCACCTTCGGCCGACGCTTACGGCAACATCAACGGCGTCACGGGCGAGACGGCCTGCGGCTCCCTGGGCTACGCCTTCCCGGATGCGGACTATGCCGATCAGGTCGTTGCCGTCACGGATAATCTCCAACCATATCCGCTCACCCCGATCTCCATTTCTCAGGAACGCGTCGACTGGGTCGTTCGGCTCGAGAAGATCGGCGATCCCAACGGCATTGTGTCCGGCACAACCAAGGTGACGAAAGACCCGGTGCAGCTCATCATCGCTCAGAACGCCGCCAAGGCGATCGCTGCTTCCGGCCTTCTTCAGGACGGCTTTTCGCTTCAGACTGGTGCGGGCGGCGCATCGCTTGCCGCAGCGGCCTTTATCGCGGAAATGATGCGTGAGAAGCACGTCGTCGGCAGCTTCATCATGGGCGGCATCACCGGTCTCTTGGTCAAAATGCTCGAAGAAGGCCTCTTCAAGCGCATCCTGGACGTTCAGGACTTTGACCTCGAAGCCGTGCGCTCCGTCCGTGAGAATCCCGCTCATGAAGAGGTCGGTGCGTGTCTCTATGCAAGCCCCTTTAATTCGGGCTGCATTGTGAATCAGCTCGACTGCGCCATTCTCGGCGCCACCGAGATCGACACGGACTTCAACGTGAACGTGCTCACGGGCTCCGCCGGGGCCATCATGGGCGGCTCGGGCGGTCACAGCGACGCTGCGGCCGGCGCGAAGATGACCATCATCACGGCCAACCTCACCCGCTCGCGCATCGCGGTGATCAAGGACCGCGTACGCACCATCTGCACGCCGGGCGAAACCGTTGACGTTCTCGTCACCGAGTGGGGCATTGCGGTAAACCCGCGCCGCACAGACCTGCTCGAACGCTTCACGAAAGCGAAGCTTCCGGTTCGTTCGATCGAAGAGCTACGCGAAAAGGCCGAGCAGCTTTGCGGCAAGGCCCGTCCGATTCCTGAGGGCGAGCGCATCGTTGGGATCGTCGAATACCGCGACGGCACCATCATTGACGTTGTGCGTGCCAAAGCGTAAAAACCTGCGCCCAGCCGCATATACATAACCCATTGAGGGAGTTTCGCTTGCGCGGGACTCCCTTTTTTCCCGTATCAATCGACCACAATCGCGCAGTTTTTCGATCTTTTTGTACCTACGATCAAGTGCGAAGACGGTTAGGATCAGTACCAAAGAATTGCGAAATGCAGACGATCCGTCTGCACTCGAGCATAATGTGAAGCATTTTCATTATCGGCACTCACGCTCAGGCCGCGCATCATACGCGAGGTCCGCCTGCGGCAGCTGCTGATGCTTTGGAGCCAAATTTCAATGACTGAACCCAAAATCGCCGCGCTGGATGCGGCCAAAATCTGGCAGCTCTTTAACTTGGGCGGCACGGTGCTTGTGTCGGCAGAACACGACGGCAAGACGGACATGATGCCGGCGAGCTGGGCCTCGCCGCTCGACTACGACAAGGTGATGGTGGTAGTGGACAAATCCCACTACACCCGCAAGCTCATGGATCAATCCGAATACTTTGCGCTCGGCGTTGCTTCTGCGGGCATTCTTCCTGAGCTCCTCGCTCTGGGATCCGTGAGCAAGAATGCAGATCCCGAAAAACTCGAAAAAAGCGGGATGGCGCTCTTCACGCAGCCCGGCTTCAAAATTCCACTCGCCCGCGGCTGCTCGGCCTGGGCTATTTTCAAGAAACTCCCCGAAACGGAAGAACTCTCCAAGAAGTACGACCTCTTCCTCGGGCAGGCCGTTGCGGCCTGGGGAGATGAACGCGTCTACCAAAACGGCAGGCCCGACTTCGAGCACGCGCCCAAAGAGATGCGCACCACGCATTACGTTTCCGGCGGCCGTTTCTTCCTCCTCGGGGAAGCGGTCGACGTGGAGCCGACAGCGCAGTAACCTTTCGGCACTGCCATTCTCTTTCTAAAAAATCGGATGGACGGCGCTTCGCCGTCCTTTTTTATGGTTGATTCACCATGATCCCGAAAAGCATTCTGGTGCGCGGCGCCCGCGTACACAATTTAAAGAACATTGATGCGGAGGTGCCGCTCAATCAGATTGTCGGCATTGCCGGCGTATCGGGTTCCGGGAAATCGTCCCTCGCGCTCGGGGTGCTCTATGCGGAAGGTTCGCGCCGCTATCTGGAATCGCTTTCAACCTACACCCGGCGCCGCATGACGCAGGCTGCAAAGGCCGTCGTTGACGAAGTGCTTTATGTGCCGGCGGCGCTTGCCATGCACCAGCGTCCAGCTGTTCCCGGAATCCGCAGTACTTTTGGAACGGGAACAGAACTCCTCAACGGCCTGCGCCTCATTTTCTCGCGCTTGGGAAGCCACCGCTGTCCAAACGGACACTACGTGCCGCCGACGCTTAATGTCGCCGCTGAAAAAGAAATCGTCTGCCCGACCTGCGGCGTGCATTTCTTTGCGCCGGGCGCAGAAGACCTGGCTTTTAACAGCCGCGGGGCCTGTCCCAAATGCAGCGGCACGGGTCTGATCCGAACGGTTGACGAGTCGACGCTCGTTCCCGATGAAAACCTCACTATTGAAGAAGGCGCCGTCGCGCCGTGGAACACCCTGATGTGGTCGCTCATGGTCGACGTCTGCCGTGCGATGGGCGTGCGCACGAACGTGCCTTTCAAGGATCTCAGTCCCAAGGAGCGCGACATCGTTTTTCATGGGCCGGCCGTCAAAAAACGGATCTTCTACAAAGCCAAGAACACCAACAGTGCGGGCGAACTCGATTTCACCTACTTTAATGCCGTCTATACGGTTGAAAATGCGCTCGCCAAGGTCAAAGACGAAAAAGGCATGAAGCGGGTGGAAAAGTTTCTCAAGGAATCCGTCTGCCCAGCCTGCGGCGGCACTCGGCTCTCGGAGGCTGCCCGGGCGCCGCGCGTTCGCGGCATCTCTCTCGACGCGGTCTGCCGCATGACGCTCACCCAAACTATTGAATGGGTCAAAGGCATTGCGGCATCGCTTCCGCCGCCGATGCGGCCAATGGCCGAGCGTCTTGTCGAATCCTTTCTCGATGCTGCCAAGCGGCTCACGGACTTGGGCGTCGGCTACCTGCAGCTTGACCGCGCATCTTCGACTTTGTCAACGGGAGAACGTCAGCGCATGCAGCTCGCCCGCGCCGTGCGCAACAGGACAACCGGCGTGCTTTACGTGCTCGATGAACCCTCGATTGGCCTCCATCCGGCCAACCTCGAAGGACTCATCGGCGTTATGCACGACCTCCTCGCCGACGGCAATTCCATCGTGCTCGTTGATCATGATGTGCAGGTGCTGCGCGAGGCGGGGTGGCTCATTGAAATGGGGCCGGGCGCCGGCGCAAAGGGCGGCACCCTTTTGGCTCAGGGCACCGTCGCAGCCATTGAATCAAATGCTGCCTCCCGCATAGGTCCCTACCTCGCCGGCCGTGCGGCGCCCGCGCGCACGTCACGCGCCGCTAAGGATGAAATGTTTTCCTTCGGGCGCATTCATCTTTCCACACTCGCGATCCACACGGTAAAGCCCCTGAAAGTCGATTTCCCCAAAGGGCGGCTCACCGTAGTAACCGGCGTATCGGGATCGGGGAAATCCACGCTGGTGCTCGAAAGCCTCATCCCAGCGCTTCAGGCGGCAGCCGCAGGCAGAGCGCTCCCCGCTCATGTCCGGGCCGCAGAAGCGCCCGGCATCACCCGCGCGCAGCTCATTGACGCCGCTCCCATCGGCACCAATATTCGCTCTACTGCTGCAACTTACGCGGATGTTCACGACGAACTCCGCAAAGTCTTTGCCCGAACGGCAGACGCCAAGGCGGGCGGCTGGAAGAGCGGCGATTTTTCATACAACACCGGCCGTCTGCGCTGTCCCGCCTGCGACGGCACGGGCGTGGTGAGTCTCGATGTGCAGTTCCTTCCCGACGTGGATATTCCGTGTCCGGACTGCAGAGGGTCGCGCTACGCCAAGGAGGCGCTGCTTATCAAACGCACAAACAAGGCCGGGCGCACTTATTCGCTGCCCGAGCTTATGGACATGGATGTCGACGAAGCGCTTCAAGCGTGCGCAGACCTTAAAACCGTCTCCTCGCGCCTTAAAACGCTCGCAGATCTCGGTCTCGGGTACCTTACGCTCGGCGAAGGCACGCCCGGGCTTTCGGGCGGCGAAGCTCAGCGCCTTAAACTCGCGAGTGAAATGGGCAGAGGCCAGAACGATGCAGTCTTCGTCTTCGATGAACCCACCATCGGACTCCACCCCGCTGACGTAGCTGTGCTCCTTAAAGTTTTCGAAGAGCTCCTTGCGAGCGGCGCGACAGTCATTGTCATCGAGCACGATCTCGATGTTATTCGTTCGGCCGACTGGATCGTCGATCTCGGACCGGGCGGCGGTGATGCCGGCGGCGAACTGGTGGTTCAGGGCACGCCCGAAGACGTTAAAGCCGAGGCGCGGAGCATTACCGGCCGATATATTTGATTTCGTCTTCTGCCGATGTATTGCGTATAAGTCCTCAAGGAAGCTTTGACCGCTCTGGGCCTAGACTAAAGATGTTAGGGAACCCCCGAACCTTAAAAACCCGGATTTGCCGGGCACTCTTTATGTCAGAAGCTCTCCTCCAATCCATCTCCAACACCATGGTTTTGGTGTTAGTCGCCGGCTACGGCTGGTGGCTTGCCCATCATGGAACCATCTCGGATGCCGGCCGCGCCACGATCGCCAAGCTCGTGAATGCGCTCATTCCGGTTTTTCTCTTTTACTCAGTGACTTCGAAGTTCGGCCGCGAGCAAATGATCGAACTTCTCGAGATGGCCTTTCTGCCTTTCATCACCATCGGCCTTAACTGGGCAATCTCCGAGGCAATGATTCGCGTCGGACTCGTGAGAAAGGAGCTCGGAGGCGTATTCGTCGCGAGCTTTTCGGGCGCCACAGTGCTCTTCGTGGGCGTGCCGATGACCACCGCGCTCTTCGGCGAAGCCGGCATTCCCTACCTGCTCGTCTACTTCTTTGCCAACTGCTTTTTCATCTGGTCGGCCGGCCTCTACCGCATTCAAATGGACGGGGTGGCGCGCAGAGGCGGCGTGCGTCCGAAGTTCTTTTCGCTCAAAAGCGTCAAGGTCCTCTTTGCGCCGCCCGTCGTTGCGTTCCTGCTCGGCATCGTTTTCGTGCTCATCTCCATACCGATCCCGAGCTTTCTCATGGGAACCTTTAAGAGCCTCGGCTCCATTGCGTCTCCGCTGGCACTCATATTCATCGGCATGACGATTCACCGCGTGGGCTTTGAAAAGCTCAAGCACGTGCCCCGAGAGGTTTGGTATGTGATGTTTTCGTGCTTTATCCTGCGCCCGCTCGTGATGTATCTGGTATCGGCTCCGTTTGATCTCGACCCCATGATGCGCAAGGTCTTTGTTGCCGCCTCCATGCTTCCGGTGTCAAGCGTCATTGCCGTACTCGCCCGTGCTCACGGCGCAGATGAAGAATTTGCCTCCGAAGCCGTGGGCGCGACGACAATCGGTTTGGTCTTTGCGCTTCCGGTCCTGCTCTTTATTGTCAACTTTGTGTGATCGACCGAGCTCAAAGCGCTCAAAGCCGGATCCTGCGCATTCACGCCGATCCGGCTTTGTGTTTGGCGTCCAAAGCTCCTGCAGGCAATCAAACGGAATGCAGGCGGATGAGACGCTTGCCTTCGGCGGTGAATTCCTTGACCGGCCGCACCTCATCGGGGCGGCCGACGCGGCGCAGGAATCGACGGGAGCTTCCTGACATATTCCAGCCCACCAGGCGGCCTCGGCTTTCAATGCGCTTTTCAAGGCACGAAGCGCAGTGCGTCGGTTCGTCATCGAGACAGGGCTTGTTGTCGTAAAGCTGATAGCCCTTGCGGAAGCGCTGCGGCGAAAGATTCGGCATCACGACGTTGCAGCCGTATTCGACGCCCATTTCGCGTCCGTCGTCACGGATGGCCTGAAGCGCCGTGGCGGCGGCAATATTGATCGGCCCCATGACGAGACGCGTCACGGCGATCATATTGAGCGCAAGCTGCAAAAGCGCCTTGGGCTCCATCTGCCCGAGAGACTCGAGGTCATTGCCTTCGCACTTCAGGTACGGTCCCATGCCGATCATGTCCACGTCAAGCTTCTGGAACGTACGAATGTCGCGGCAGAGGTCTTCGAGCGTCTGACCCGGAATGCCGATCATCACGCCCGTGCCAAGCTGGTACCCCGCACGGCGCAGACTGCGCAGACATTCGAAACGGTGCTCGAGATTCTTTTCGTTGGTGCCGGGGGTTGAGTGCAGCAGATTGAAAAGCTCCGGATTCGAAGTTTCGAAGCGCGCCAGGTAGCGGATCGACTCCGGATTCCCGCAGGCCTTTGCCCAGCGGCGATAGGTTTCTTCCCGCTGATCTCCCAGGGAAAGCGTCACGCCGACACCCTTCGGAAGCATCGGACGCTTGGTCCTAAGATGAATTTCCCGCAGGCACTCGCAGATGAATTCAATGAACTTTTCGTCGCGGCGCTCACCCGCCTGCAGACAGACGGAGCCGTATCCGTTGTCAGCAGCCCAGACCGCAGCTTCCACAATTTCCTCTTTGGTCATTGTGTAGCGCTTGACGTCGTGGTTGGCCTTGCGAATGCCGCAGTAGCGGCAATTGGCCGTGCAGATGTTTGAGAGCTCAATCAGGCCGCGGTAGTAGACGTACGGGCCCATCAGCGCGGTCGTGCGGCGAAAGGCTGCGTCCTTAAGCATTCGGCAGTCTTCCGGGTCTGTGAGCCCTAGCAGCGCGACAATCTCTTGGTCAGAGAGTTCTGAGGGCTCCGCTTTTTCAGCCTTGGCAAGCAGTTCTGCGAGTTGCGTGCGTTCCATGATGAGAGTGGATTCCTGGGGTCTTTTTTCGAGACCGTATTGTGCATCAAAGTTAAGCAAAGCGGGTTAACCCGATCTTACGAATGTGCATCCGGCAAAGTGCCGCAAACTGCGAAAAAACACGGAAGAACGGGCTGAGGATGGAGACTTCCTCGTCAGCACTCCCTCCCTCATCAGCCCGAAGCGCCTTGCCGGCCATCGAACCCTATGAGAATTTTGCCGGTTCAACTTTGCAAATTCGCACTTATCGATAATCTGTTTTTTCTATTAATCAAATGGTTAATAACGCAATTAGGCGTTTTATCCAAGGCGTCTACGCTTTTGTCAAGCTTCGTTCAAATAAGATTAATCCAAGCTACGCTGTTTAACTTAGGGGATTTGCCGATCCGTTTAAACCCCTGAGCGAAGACCCTTATTTTTCTATGTATACGAATTTAGGTCTCTGCCAAAAGGGGTATTCCGACTTTGCCAGCCCTGACTAAGATCAGAGACGTCACCTTTTGGTGCGGGTTGTCCCTAATTTGATCTAGGGACTGCAACTTCGAACTATTCATGGAATAAGGAAAATGGAAAAGCAGCAATGTTCCGCATCGGGTCTGTCCCGAGGCGAACTCAAAACACTCGGGCTCTCATCGCTCGGCGGGATCTTGGAGTTTTACGACTTCATCATCGTGTTCTTCTTCGCGAAGATTATTTCCCAGCACTTCTTCCCCGCAGGGATCGGTGAGTTCTGGGCCATGCTGAACACTTACGGCACTTTTGCCGCCGGTTATCTCGCCCGCCCGCTCGGCGGCGTCGTGATGGCTCACTTCGGCGACAAATTCGGCCGAAAGAACATGTTCATGCTCTCGATTGCGCTGATGGTCATTCCGACCTTCTCGCTCGCGGTAATTCCTACGTACGAAACGATCGGTTATGCTGCTCCGCTCTTTTTGATTCTCGTTCGAATTTGCCAGGGCATCGCGATCGGCGGCGAACTGCCGGGCGCTTGGGTCTTCATTCATGAACACGCGCCGGCCGGCCACAAGAACGCCTTTGTCGGCTTTCTCACGGGCTGCGTGACCGGCGGCATTCTGCTCGGTTCCTTCGTTGCGCTCCTGATGAACTTCATCTACACGCCGGCGGAACTTTCCGACTGGGCCTGGCGCGTTCCGTTCGTGATCGGCGGCGTCTTCGGTCTGATCTCGATTTATCTGCGCCGCTTCCTTCAGGAAACGCCGGTCTTCAAGAAGATGCGCGAAAGCAAGGCGCTTGCCAAGTTCCCGCTCGAAGAAGTTGTCAAGACCTCACGCTTCGGCATCTGGATCTCCATGTTCATCACCTGGGTGCTCACGGGCTGCATTGTGGTGTTCATCCTGCTGATGCCTGGTTTTGTGGGCGGCGTTCTTGGCTTCTCGCCCTTTGAGACGACCTACTTCCAGATGGGCGGCCTGGTCTGCATCGTGAGTTCCTGCTGGCTGACTGGCCGGCTCGCAGATAAGCACAATCCGTCGACCCTCTGCATCCTCTTCTCCGCGGGCTTCGCGGTTTCAAGTGTGGCGTTCTTCTCGCTTCTCTATACGGCCGCTCCGGTGGTCTCTGAAGTCGTCCTCGCCTACTTTGCCACGTGCTTCTTCGCGGGCATCATGAACTTCTGCCCGATTTTCATGTGCGACGTCTTCCCGGCCCGCATCCGCTTCTCGGGCATCTCATTTGCCTACAACATCGCCTATGCGCTCTCGGGCGCTTTCACCCCGCAGCTCTCCTTTGCGCTCCATGCCTATGCCAAGACGCATCCGGACACGCTCGGTGCAATGGGGCTCTCGGCCTACATTGTCTTCCTCGCTCTCGTATCGATCGGCACTGCGCTCGCAATGCGTCGGGTCTATAAGAACGGCGGCGCTGCGGTTTCCCAGATGGAGTTCCGTCCGGCTCCCTAAGCCCCGACGACTTGAGCCCATCTCAAACGTTCCAGAGGGCGAGCTGATGTTTCAAAGGTTCGCCTTCTAAACGCCAGAGAAATGAAGCCATGAACCGGTTCGTGCGTTATGCACCGAACCGGTTTTCTTTTTCAAAATTACGGTCGTTTGCGGTTCTTCAGACCCAATTGTTTGTGCACGACCAGGACGCTGCCCTGAGCTCGGCTGCCAAAATCGCACTGACGAAACAATAAACAATGATGGAACGCTGCACGCACAATGACGCGGAGACATTTGCGTACCAGCGCTTCACTCTTCGAGTGATAAAGCGCTGGTGCGCAGCAATGATCACATTTGAAGCGGCAGCCGGATTAGGACGCACCTAGCCGGCGGCGCGCAATCGTCACCCAGAGCGCAGCGCCGGTTGAGAGCACCCGATCATCGAAGTCAAACTGCGGATTGTGCAGGTTCGAAGCGCCGTATGGAGCCTGACCGCCGAGGAAACCGTAAGCACCCGGCACCTCACGGGCGAGGTAGGAAAAGTCTTCGCTCGCCATCTGCGGAATTTCGGCAAAGGAAGCTTTCTCGTCGCCCACCACTTCACGTGCGGCCGCAAGAAGTTCTTCGGCCAAACGTGCATTGCTGTTGAGCACAGCCGCTACCGGCGTGAATTCAACTTCGGCTGTGCAGCCGACCGATTCCGCCGTCGCCTTCGTCACGGCTTCAATACGCTCACGAATCAGTGCGCCTGTCTCGTCGGAGAAAAACCGTGTGCAGCCGCCGACCTCTGCAGTTTCCGGGATGATATTGAAGGCACTTCCGGTGTGGATTTTCGTCACCGAGACAACGGCTGAATCCAGAGGAGCGATGTTGCGCGAGACAATCTGCTGCAGCGCCGTCGTTATCATGGCTGCGGCCAACGCGGCGTCAGCGGAGAGCTGCGGAGCGGAAGCATGTGCGCCTTTGCCCTTCACTCGAATCGCAAAAAAATCCTGACCCGCCATGGTTGCGCCCTTTCTGCAGCGCACTTCTCCCACGGGAACATCTGTCCAATTATGAAAACCATAGAGCTCGTCGACGGGGAAGCGCTCAAAAAGACCGTCCTTGATCATCGCCAAAGCCCCGCCCGCACCTTCTTCGCCAGGCTGAAAGATGAAGACCACCTTCCCTTTGAAATCACGGTGCGCAGCAAGGTACTGTGCGGCAGCAAGAAGCATCGTCATGTGTCCGTCGTGACCGCAGGCGTGCATAAGGCCCGGCTTATGCGATTTCCACGGGCATTGACCTGTTTCCGTGATCGAAAGCGCATCCATGTCTGAGCGCAGACCCACAGTGCGTCCCGGCCCGAGCGAGCCCTCTAAAACGCCCACGACCCCATGGCCGCCGACGCCTTGAGTCACCTCAATCCCGAAGCTCCTCAATTTCGCGGCGACCAGATCTGCCGTCCACGGTGTTTCAAGCCCGAGCTCAGGGTGTTCATGGAAGGTATGGCGCCACTCAATGTACTCAGGTGCGTGAGCTTCAAGTTCTGAGAGAAGAGACATGATTTCCGCCTCCAGACGAAATCCAAAGAAAAGATATGGAAGCTGAATTATGCCCCCCGAAGCAGCATCAAGCCCGATCAGCTGGCGTCGAACGCTTGGTTTCACCTCCGATCCCGTTCGGAATCACTCAAAAAAAAGTTGGGCGCATCCCTATTGCGGAATGCGCCCAACCGGCTCAAAAGAAAGTCTATGGCTTTAGAGACTTACTTCGCAGCTTCAGCTGCAGCCTTGCCGGCGATTCGGCCGAACACAATGATATCCGTGTAGGCATTGCCGCCCAGACGGTTTGTGCCGTGCGTGACGCCCGTCACTT